>Ga0056119_1000037_pt1 | contig 34753 bp, 24 predicted proteins | sample WorMettaBAHAMAS1_FD_80076 | JGI IMG/M metagenome (GOLD analysis project Ga0056119, IMG submission 80076) | Marine gutless worms symbiont microbial communities from Max Planck institute for Marine Microbiology, Germany - Olavius tantulus BAHAMAS.1 ...
CAGGGCACATACCCACTCGAAGGCCAGCTTCTGGCAGGCCTCGCCCAGGGCTGCAATGAAGAGGTCGGGGGATGCATGGAAACGGTTGCTTTTCAGAGCACAGACCTCAACGAGCCGGTCGAACCCGATGGCAAATCCGGTTGCCGGAAGGGACGGCCCACCCAGCATTTCGATGAGACCGTCATAGCGGCCTCCCCCGGCCACCGCACTTTGTGCTCCCAGCGACCCGGTCTGGATTTCAAAGGTCGTCCGGTTGTAATAGTCGAGGCCACGGACCAGCCGTTCATCCACCGTGTAGGGAACTTTCAATCGGGTCAGGTGCTCCTGGACCGTGTCGAAATCTTCCCGGCAGTCGTGGCATAACGAGTCGAGAATGGATGGGGCGTCGATCAGGGCTTCCCGGCAGCTAGGCACCTTGCAATCCAGTACCCGCAGGGGGTTCGTGTCTATCCGCCGCCGACAGTCCGCACACAGGCGATCGACCACGGTATTCAAGTAGTCGACCAGAACCTTGCGATATTCCTGTCGACATTCCGGGCAGCCCAGTGAGTTGATATGGGCCAGTGTATCCGGCACGGCGAGCCTGTCAAAGAGGACATGCAGCATATAGATGAGCTGAACGTCCGCCAAGGGAGAGGTCACCCCGAAAATTTCCACATCGATTTGATAAAATTGGCGATATCGGCCCTTCTGGGGTCTTTCACGGCGGAACATGGGTCCAACCATGTAAAACTTCTGAACCGGATCCTGAGCATAGAGCTTGTGCTGTATGTAGGAACGGACAATGGATGCTGTGGCTTCCGGCCGAAGGGTAATTAAATCCCCCTTGCGGTCCGGAAATGTATACATTTCTTTTTCCACAATGTCGGTGGTATCACCGATACTGCGTGCGAACAGTTCGGTCTTTTCCATAACTGGGATTCGGATTTCCCGAAATCCAAACGACCGAAACAAATCGACTGCCGTCCCCTCGATGTGTTGCCACAACTCCACATCTCCCGGGAGAATATCTCTGAATCCTCTAATCAACTGGATCATGGTCGCCAACACGTCTTTATGGGGTTAATATGGGCCGAACTCGGCGGTCGATGCTGTTTCAACACCCCGTTCCTTTCAACCGGGCAGCCCTTCGACTCGCTACGCTTGCTCCCCTCAACAAGGCTCGGGACAAGCAGGACAAGCGGGCCAACGGGTCTTAAAAACACATAAACTTTTTTTTTAGTCAGAGGCATCCGGTTAGTCAACCTGTAACCCCAAAATTTCATGAAAAGGCCGTATCGGGCGTTGTCCCGGCATGTTTACTTTATGAACGTTTTCAGTTATACAGGTGCAGATTAGCCCGAACATTGCATGAACTCTATTCAGCGGAAGGCTGAAAAGATACAAAATCAACGAGTTAATGGTTCTGTTGGGCCATTATGTAAATCTACAGATTGTAACCCTTCCAACAGATGAACTAGCTGAAAAGAGTTCACCCTGCGGGCCAAAAAGAGAAGCCCATGGTCTGCGTTATTCGAGGCTTGCGGTAGGTTGACTACAGCTGCGCCTCGAAATGCCTTGCCCATGAACCTCTCCTTTTGGTGCAATGTCCGAGTTAACGTCCCTGGCCCATGACTCTGGGGCTGCGGGATCTGCCCACTTGAAAAACGTCGTCCATGTTTGGATTAACCATCTGGAGGTTCCGTATGAGAAAATCAATGATCGCGTTGCTGCCGCTGCTGCTGTTCAGCTTTATGACAACAGAAGCGACAGCTGAAATCTCTATCAAGCTGGGTGTGGTGACCAAACCCGGATCCGCACAAAATATCGTTGCCGACAAGTTTAAAGAGTTGATCGAGTCCCGATCCAAAGGAACGGTGACGGTTCAGATCTTTCATTCCAAGTCCATCGGAAATGAAACTGAGATATTGCAACAGATTCAGATGAACACCATTCAGATGGGCATTATCACCGGTGGCCCGTTTGACACCTTTGATCCGATTGTACGGGTGATCAATTATCCGTTTCTGTTCAAGGATTACGCACAGGTCGATGAGATACTGGACGGGCCTTTAGGGGGGGAGATCCTCAAAAGTCTTGAACGCGCCGGGTTCAAGGGACTCTGTTTTTCCGAAAACGGTTTCCGGAATCTAACGAACAACCGACGGGCGGTGAACCATCCGAAGGATGTGGAGGGATTGAAAATCAGGGTGATGGCATCCGCGATGCACAAGACCATATGGCAACAACTGGGGGCCAACCCGACCCCAATGCCCTGGCCGATCTACACCGAGCTGGAGCAGGGCGTGATCGACGGTCAGGAAAATCCGCTGTGGGTCATGGAGGTTTACAAATTCTATGAAATTCAAGACTATATGACCTTAACCCGACATGTGTATTCGCCCCACATCGATGTGGCATCGCTCCTGTGGTGGAACACGCTGGATCCGGAAACCCAGAAATTGATCCAGTCCGCGATGTACGAAGCGGCCGTCTATCAGCGGAAGCTGAACCGTGAGAAAAACAGCGCCCGGCTCGACTTTCTCAAGGGTAAAGGGATGCGGGTCGTGGAATCCCCGGACATCAGCGCCTTCCGGGCCAGAGTCTCAAGGATAAAGGATACGGAGATTTACAAGGAACCGCGGGTGCGAGACCTTCTCATTCGGGTACTTGAAGCGACCCAGTAGGAACCCGAGCACCATTTCGTGCCGAAGTCGCGATTTCCCGTTTCTCATGCCATGAATTCATTTCTCGATCGCGCCAGCGCCCGCATCAACAGAGGTGTGGAGTACACCCTGTTCGGGTTGGGACTGGCCATGGCCCTGACGGTGGCCACCCAGGTCTTTTTCCGTTACGTGTTGAACCAATCCCTATTCTGGTCCGAGGAACTGGCCAGATTCATGCTGGTCTGGCTAACGTTCCTCGGCACTTCCGTGGCATACAAGCGCCAAGCCCACCCCGGGGTGGACATCCTGACACGACGACTGGCGCCCCCGGCGAGAACATCGGCCGCCGTGGTCACCCACCTGCTGTCCCTCGGTTTTTTTCTGATCATGATCGTATACGGCATCCAGTTCGCGTACTTTGTCCGTCTTCAAATTTCCCCGGCCCTGTACCTGCCAAAATGGATTATTCTGTGTATCATTCCATTCAGCGGGACCATTTTGTTTGTTCACGGCATGGCCTTTCTGGCTGCCGAACTCACAAGGACGACCCGTGACCCTTGAGGTGCTGATCATATCCCTTATTGTTCTGTTCCTGATCAATGCGCCCATTGCCATTGCCATCGGGGTCGCATCGGTCATCGGAATTCTGGTTCAAGGTGACTTTCCGTTGATGATAGTGGCTCAGCGGATGTTCGGCGGGACGGACTCCTTTCATTTGATGGCGGTTCCCCTGTTTATGTTCACAGGGGTGATTATGGAGGCCGGGGGGATCAGCCAGCGGATGATCGATTTTGCGAATACCCTCGTGGGGTGGCTGCCGGGGGGCCTGGCCGCGGTAACGATTGTTTCGGCCATGTTTTTTGCCGGAATATCGGGTTCAGCGGCAGCGGATGCCGCCGCGGTCGGGGCCATTTTAATCCCCGCCATGAAAAAGTCCGGCTACCAATCCGATTTTGCTGCAGCCGTGCAAGCCTCCGGCGGCTCCATCGGCGTCATTATCCCTCCCTCCATCCCGATGATTATTTTCGGCTTCCTGACCGGGGCGTCCATCGGCAAGTTGTTTGCCGCCGGCATTCTGCCGGGAATTCTGATCGGGATCTCACTGATCGCCGTCGCTACCCTCATATCCCGACGGGAGGGGTATGCGGCGACCCAGCCGTTCTCTGTGAACCGTGCCTGGGAGGCGTTTCGCCGGGCGATTCTGGCCCTGGGCACACCGGTCATTATTCTGTGCGGTATTTTACTGGGGATTTTTACCGCGACCGAGTCGGCGGCCGTGGCCGTGGTCTATGCACTTGTACTGGGGCTCTTCGTGTACCGCCAAATCAAGCCGAAGCATCTGATCGCCATATTTATTGAAGGATCGGTCACATCGGCCATTGTCATGTTCATCATTGCCACCGCGTCGATTTTCAGCTGGATTGCCGCCATCGAAGATCTTCCGGGGCAAATCGCCGGTGCGCTTCTGAACGTCACCAGTCATCCGGTGGTTTTAATTCTGTTAATCAATGCCATATTGCTGATTGCCGGGACATTTATCGAAACCACTGCCGCCTTGATACTACTGGTACCCCTGATCAGCGCCATGCTGCCGTCTCTCGGGATTGATCTGATCCATCTCGGGGCCATCGTGGTGACCAACCTGGCCATCGGGATGCTGACTCCTCCCATGGGGATCTGCCTCATTGTGTCGAGTGCCATATCCGGAGACAGCATCGGCGCCGTCACCCGCAGGATCTGGCCTTTCCTATTGGTGCTCCTGGCCGATCTGGCCATTATTACGTTTTGCCCTCCGTTGACCATGTGGTTGGCGAATATGGTGGGGCGGTAATCGCGGTTCGCCCGTTCGCCCGTTGTCCCGTTTTCTGTCATCTGACCTCTGACATCCGATATCTGATGCCTGACACCCGAAACCTGAAACCCGGCAAATGAATCCGGTGAGCATTATGCATGCCCTATTTCTGCCTGAACTTCGTGTAACGAACAATCCAATCCAGGGCAAGGAGGCCAGCGGGCCGACCGGCCAACGGGCGAACGGGCCCACCGGGCTTCGCTCCTTCGGAGCTACGACCCGGCACGCGGGCTAACGGACCTATATTTCATGGAGTTCGAGGGGGTTGTCGGCGAGGGTCTCATTGGCAACGGTCAATCGTTCATCGCTGGAAATCACCGCAACGGCGTAATGGGTCGGCTCCGGTGAAAAGTGGGTTTTGGCGACCTCAAACACCTGCTTCCAGGAGAGGGACAGCAGGTCCTGTTTGAAACGGAGGCGCGCGTCGTCGGTCAGGGAAATGATGTTGCGGTAAAAGGCCTTTCTGGCTGCGGGTCCGGGCGGGTCGGGCTTGTCGATATCGGAGCAGACCTGGAGAACCGCTTCCTTGATATCTTCCTTTGTAATCTCCCCTGAAGTTATAAACTCGGCCGCGCGACGATATACCTCCAGGGTCCGGACGATATGGGGATCTCTGTAAGAGGCCAGACAGAAAGTGCCGTCCTCTGGGTTGTAGGTTGCAAAACCGCCATAGGCGCCCCCCTTTTCCCGAATTTCCCGATGCAGGTAAAGCGATCGCAGAATCTTGCTGATGACCGAGAGGGAGGGGGCATACGGGTGATCCAGTCGGACCGTCTGAAACGCTTCGGCCACGAAAGAGACCGCCGAGGAAGTCCACCATCCTTCCCTGGGAGGGGTTCCCATACGATCGATGTCGGGGCACGAGAACCCCTCGTTATCCGAGGACGGCAGGGTGGCCGCCAACTCGGATACCCGGGGTATCGCTTCGGATAGAGCATCCGGTGTTCCGATGATGGCCGCACGAACATTGCTGTTGAAGACCACCTGCTGCCGAATTTGAGTCAGGCGATCCGATATGGTCCCGAGTTGGGATTCGTTGAGGTCCTTGGTCCATTGTTTAATGTGTTTGAGCTGGTGAATCCCCGACCACAATTCATTCAGGGCCATGGCGTCCGAAAAGCTCCTGGACGCCAGGGATATGGCCAACCGGTGTCCATGATGGATAACCATCGACTCCAGACCGGCTCGGTATTCCATAAGAAGATGTTGCAGTCTTTCACGATCGGAGAAGGCAACTTCTTGGATCAGTTCAGAAAGGAGATCCATCATGGGGTTTGTATTCCGCTCGAGGCTTTTCCCGTTGAATGCTAAAAACGGCAGGCACCGGGCCTCTCGTCCGAACCGCGTCCGCGCCGCCGCCGACAAGCCGATACCTCCGGTGTACCGATCGATTTCACGGGCTACCTCGACGTAGGATTTTGTGGCGGTGCCGACTTTTGGAAATGCGTAGCAAAAAAACGGGACCCACGGCATTAACTCCGCATCCAGATGTCCGGCGCCGATGGCCGCTGTAAAGTAGACGATTCCCCCTGTGGACTGTTCGTAAGTAAACACCGGCGCATCTTCGGCTCCGGCTGTTGGTGAAACCCGATGAACTGTGGGCGGGACATCGCTCATCGCCAACGTGGGAAGAACCGATATATCTTCCGGGGTTTCCTGTATCTGTTTCAGAGCCATGGTGTCCTGCTGTATGTGACGGATCGCATCGTTGTCTAGTTGGGCTTCGATGTGTGCCAGCTCTCGTTCAGTCTCTGCTTTCTTTCTCTCTTCTTCTTCCGGGTCCGGAACCAGAGAAAAGCGGATATGATGGGGATTTTCCAACAAGAATTCTTGAAGCTTGGATTCAAACAGCGGGCCTTGTGCCATTTCATTCCGAATCCGGTCTAAATCGGCATCCATGTCGAGTATTCTGAAGGGGTCTGCTCCGTGCATCCAGCTGCCGGCGAAGGCCAGTAGAAGCTTCAATCCATAGGGATAGGGGTGGTTCGTTTTTTCTTTTCGATGGAATTCGATCTGATGTATGGCCGATTCGATCAATTCCGTTGGAATACCTTGTCGGACCAGATCCTCCAGGACTCTGAAGACCAGTGATCCCACAGCGTCCAAGGATTCAGCGGAGACATCTTTCAGACCGGCGGTAAACATCGTATCCCGGTATTCATCGATATACCCGGTCCCGTCGCTCATGGCCGACCCAAGTCCGGATTCGATTAGTGCTTTTCGAAGCGGAGACGCCGCATTTCCAAGGAGTATCTGTTCAAGGAGTGTCATCAGCAGCACACTGTACGTATCCTGGATGTCGGCGGTTAACCAGGCGACACACACTTGAAATTTGTGAGTGGGATCTTCGTTTCGGCCCAATGGATAGGTGTACGTCGCCGACCTTGGGTCGGCCCATCGGGGTTGCGGATGCACCTCCGTACCCGGATCGATACGATCGAAATGGGAAAGGATTTTTGCTTCAATGGCCTCTAAATGCCCAGCCAGGGGGAGATTCCCATAGGTGTAGAAAAATGAATTGCTCGGATGATAGTGGCGGCGGTGGAATTGTCTCAGATCGTCATAGGTCAAGCGGGGAATGACTGCGGGATCCCCTCCGGAATTGAATCGGTACGTGCTGGACGGGAACAGCGCATTTAACAATGAGCGGATCATCACCTGATCCGGGGATGACATCGCGCCTTTCATTTCGTTATAGACAACGCCTTTGTAGGTTAACTTTCCGGGTGCACCCTCCTTTGACGTGGCTCCAAATTCCATCCGATGCCCTTCCTGCTTAAAGCTGAGCTCCTCCAGCCGGGGATGGAATACCGCGTCCAGATATACATCCATGAGATTGTAGTAATCCCGTCGATTTTGGGTGGAAAACGGGTACATGGTCCAGTCCGACGCGGTGAACGCATTCATGAACGTACTCAGACTGCGCTTGAGCATCGAAAAAAACGGGTCTCGGACAGGATATAAATCGGAACCACAAAGGACCGTATGCTCCAAAATGTGAGCGACTCCCGTTGAATCTTGGGGAACGGTTTTAAACGCCACTCCGAAGCAGTTATCGGTATCTGCACAACTTAAATGGATATGCATGGCGCCCGTGGCGACGTGCAGCAATTCGTAGCAGGTGATATCGATGGCGGGTAGATATTGAACTCGGCGAACTTCGTAACCGCAGATGCTCTGCCCCGGTTGGATGCGCCCATGATTCGGATCGGATAAAGATGACATGACATGGCCTATCGTTAGTGGTAATCGGACTCCGGAAGGGCGCGTACCTCACCGCTATTCCCAGGGGCGGGAATTAACCGAGAGAAAGGGGAGCGGCTGCCATCAAATCAGGCAGCAATATAGACGCCTCGGCTCTTCCTTTTAATTTTTCCGAGTTTATTGAGGCGGAAGATAATGTTGCGAAGCTTTTTCTCTCCAAAACCGGTCTTGGACTGGATGTCAGCGAAACTGGCCCCCTGCCTGTATCGCTTAATGGTCATCAGCACCATATCGGAAGCCGTCAAGGCGCCTTTGCCTTTGGCACCGGCTGCCTTCCGTTTTCCCTGACGGGCGGACGGGCCCCCGGACTCCTTGATCAACATCTCGAGCCGTTCCAGTTTGGCCATTACTCGATCGACGTCCCGCTTCGTTGGAATGTCATACTGTGTCATGAAAAACTTGACCATTGCATCGAAGCTGACCTGTTTACCACGTTTTATAGCCATGATTTCCTCCTTGCCGTAGAGACAAACGCCGTTTTTGTTTGTCTAGTAAATGAAAAATAAGAAACTCCTCCAATAAAGTCAAGAAGCCAAATTGTTAGATATTTTCAGTTGGTCATGAATGGCTGTCGTTGCAAACCGGATTTAATCATGCTAGAGATCTCCTCACTTTCGGGAATGTCGATGCCGATGGGGAATCGTTGGTCCTGATCATGGTTTGAAGGTGCTTTGGAACCGATGTGCCTTTGAAATCGCTTCCCGGGCTAGCAAAACCGATACGGTCGCCGTGCCTGAGGACGCATACGTTTATCATCAGCCATGGCCGGATCTCTCATGCTCTAGCCCAAACATTGCATGAAATCTTTGCAGAAAATGTTTTAAAAGAAACAACCTCGGCACCTCAACGTGAATCTGCCGCATTGAACTGCGATGCAATGTTCGGGCGATAACCCTCTCTTGTCCGGGTTACTTGCAGGTGAAGGATGACGTCACCAAAGGTTTTACTGAACGCCTGGCAGTTGCGTGCTAAAAAGCGGTATGGTCAGCATTTTCTGCGGCACTCGTCCATTGGCGAGCTGATTGTAGACCGTGCCGGCGTGACTCGAGACGATGTCATTTTGGAAATTGGCGCCGGACTCGGTGCGTTGACCATACCCCTGGCGCGATCCGCCCGAAAAGTGTTTGCCGTGGAGAGAGATCCGGACCTGGCGGAGTTGCTTAAAACTGAGCTGCTGGCCGCCGGGGCATCGAACGTTCTGATTATTCAACGAAACATCCTTGACATCGAATTGTCCCAGATGGCCAATTCAGAGGGGCAACCCCTGGTGGTATTCGGCAACCTGCCCTATAATATCTCCTCCCAAATCATAGTCCGTTTGGTGACCGAGAGAAAATCAGTCTCCAGAGCGACGTTGATGTTTCAAAAAGAACTGGCCGATCGGATATGCGCGGCTCCCGGAGGCAAGACCTACGGTCGGCTGTCGGTATTAATTCAGTATTGTGCACACATTGAAAAACTTCTCCAGATCAAGGCGGCTGATTTTTTTCCAAAACCCAAAGTCGATTCCACGATACTCCACGTGACGCTTTTAAAAACACCCCCGTACCCAGCCAAGGATGAGACCTTCCTCTTTAAAGTGGTTCAGGCGGCATTCAGCCAGCGTCGCAAGACGTTGAAAAATGCGCTTTCCGGCAGCTTTCTTCAGCTGGACGATACGATTGTTTTAAGCGCCCTTTCCCAGGCGGCCATCGATCCTTCCCGCCGTGCGGAAACCCTGTCTGTCCTGGAATTTGTCCGCTTGAGCGATCAATTGCTGTCATTACTATCCTAAAACTCTTCGGATGACATGAGACAACAACTTCCCACCTAGCTGGAACGCTAATTTTTGTACAGATATCGAATGGTTCGAATGATATAAAGACTTGACTTTTCTAGAAAAACTATCTATTGTCAGCTAGTTGAATGATTAATTCGGAACGAATTCCACGGGGCGGGGTTCCTGCGAAGGGGGACAGACATGGAGCAGAAATACGTCGTTGCGCTAGACAAAGAAAAGAACCGTTTAACCATTCGAGAATATGCCGCTCTTGAGAAGGAGATTTTCTCCCTTCTGTATGAAGAGACCTATGATACAACGGAAATTGAAACCGCTATCGAAAACGGAGAAACCGCGGTTTTAGATGCTCTCCGAACGCCGACCCTCTATCCCGTTCGCTCCAATGCACAGCAGTTGGCCAGGTGTGTCCTGGAGCTTTTTCAGACCGACGATCCGCAGACGATGGAAATATTTATTGACGAAAAGGATCTCCTCAGACAGCAGGAAGAAGAGATGGAGGAGACCCTAGAAGGACTCGCCGAAGACAACACCGAAGAACTCGACCAGGTCACCGATGGCGATAGCGCAAGTAAAACATCCGAAAAACCAAAACGCCAAAAACAAACCACCGAATCCGGATAGGATTCGAATGGTTGGATGGTTTATCCTGCAGGCGGCCAGAAATCCGCTCAGCGCATCTCGGCAACCGATACCGTCCGGTCACCCAGCATATTGACATAGCTCCCCATCTCGTTGTCATACCACCCGTAGATCACCGCCTGGGTGATCGGCACCCGAATGGTTTGGTTCGGCAAGGAAGCGATGACCTTCATGTCTATTCCCGGAACATGTTCCAGATTCAGGGAGATCTCTGCGGTTCGGGTATGGGTTTCATGCCCCTCGATGATGGCAGCGGCTTTGGGAAGGCCGATAATATCCCCGGAAACGTTCTACTTATCGGTATAGTGCAAATACCCGTTGGAATCATCTTTGGCCCCCCGGCGGTAGACATCGTTGATTATTTCTCTCCGAATCGGTTCGCCCGTCAGCTCTTCATGCAGGTTGACCACGAGGATGATCAGGGAGCCTGAACTGGTCGGAATCCGTACCGATTCGGCGATGAATCCGATGTGCTCCATTTCGGGTATGACCCACCGCAATGCCTTGCCCGCACCCGTACTCGTCAGTATGATGTTGTTCATGATGCTGCGGTTTTTCCGCAGGTCTGTTTTCCCGCTTTTGGGTAATCGATCCAACACCGCCTGAGATACTGTGGCGGCGTGAACCGTGGCCATGGAGGCGGTAAGGATCTTGCTGGGTCCGAAATGGTTTAACAGGGGCTTTATCATGTGAGCCAAACATGTGGTGGTGCAGGAGGCATTAGAGATGATCCGGTGGCGACGCGGATCGAAATCCGCATCGTTGATTCCCATCACGGTGGTGACGGCGTCTTCGGGCATGGGTTGCCTGGAATCTTTGATCTTGAAGGGTGCCGAGGCGATTACTTTCTCAGCCCCGGCCAACAGGTGCCCTCGTAAAGACCCTTTCGGCTCATCGCCTGGGAGGGTCGGATCCAAAAAACGCCCGGTGGTGTCTACCACCAGCCGCACGTCGTGGGCTAGCCAATCGATTTCCGCCGGGTTACGTGAGGTTCTTAAGAACCGAACGGGAAGGCCGTCGATCATGATCGTGTCGTCATTTTCACTAATGTCCCCGATCACCGCATCCGAGCGGCATCCATACAGATACTGCTGTAAACGACCGTAGGTGGAGTCACGTTCAAGGTAGTGGGCAATATCCGTCAGAGAGGAGCCGGCTTGGCGCCCGATGTTCACCACGAGGCTGCCAAACGCCTTCCTGGCGACATGGTGCCAGACCGTTAGTTTCCCGATCCGTCCAAGACCGTTGATACCCAAAACGCTTGAATTTCCGATTCCCATCTGTTTTCCTCCTTCCGATCCGAGCAGGCTCCCCCGAAGACACCGTCTTGAGCCGATAGGGGTGTTTCTTCCGGTGTGTTATCCCGGCTATCCTGCCTCGTTGATCGGAATCAATCCTTGATAGACTGAGCCTTCCTGGCCGTCAATGCTGATAAATGCTTCCGTCTTCAACTGAACCTGATGGAATTCCACCGTTTTCTCTTTTTCGTTGCAGATCATGTCGGCACATCCGACCACGCAAGTTTTTCCGAGTCTATGGGCGACCACGGCCGCATGGGACGTCAATCCTCCCCGTGCCGTGAGCAGGCCATCGGCGGCGAAAATTTCCCGGATGTCGTCCGGCACGGTATCCGATCGGACCAGAATCAATGGTCGATCCGGCTCCATGGATCGCCACTTGTCAATTTCTTCGAGACTGAACACGACGCGTCCGCTCATGGCGCCACCGCTGACACCAATCCCGTGGGCCAACAGACGGGTGTTTGTGGGCAGGTCGAATGTCAGTTCCTGCTTCCGTTCCCGCATCGCCATGTCCCGGGTCTGGAGCATATACAGATCCGTGTTCGACGGTCCTTCAAATGTAAATTCCATCTCCTGGGGGCTCCAGCCTCTCTCGTAAATCAACTCATTGGCCCAGTCTTTTAAGGCGTTATATATCTCCGGATAATGGGTTTCCAGGGTGATATCCGTATCCCGCATTTCCTTGCTTTGCTGGGTCAACGAAATGGGCAGCGTTTGGACGAGTCCGGAAACCACATCTTCTCCCTGGTTGTGAATGGTAAAATCGCCCCATAGCCGAAGCGTATCCTCCGACCATCTGGGATTGTGGGTAAATACCACCCCGGTACCCGAGTTTTCAGACAGATTGCCGTAAACCATTGCCTGGATGGTCACCGCCGTTCCCCAATCCTCAGAAATGCTCATGATTTTCCGGTACGCCTTGGCCCGCTCAGAGTACCACGACTCGAACACCTTACGGATGATCAAATGGAGCTGGGCCAAAGGATCTTCTTCGATCCGGTGTCCGGCGCTCTCAACCAGCGTTTTGTAGGCCAGAGCGACTTCCCGCATCTGATCACCCGTAAAGTTTTTCTTAACCGATTTGCCCCAGCGGACTTTATAGTCGTAAATGATGGCATCAAAATCGTCCCGGGCCATGCCAAAGGACATGCCGTAGCATTGGAGAAACCGACGGTAATTGTCCCAGGCAAACCAGGGGTTTTCGGATCGGCTCGCAAGGCCGGCGGCAATCTCTTCATTCATCCCGACATCCAGAACCGTGTCCATCATCCCCGGCTGGGAAATCGTACTGCCGCTTCGGACCGAGAACAGCAGGGGATTTGACGGATCGCCGAATACCTTCCCGGTTCGGGTTTCGATCTCGGTGATGTGCCGGAGCACTTGCTCCTGTAGCCGCTGCTCGGCCGGCGCATAGCTCTCGATGATGTCCAGAAATCGAAAAACTTCCGTGGTGATGATAAAACCCGGGGGGACCCGTATGCCATAGTTCTTCAGCCGCATTATGTTGAGACCCTTGTTGCCCAGGTAAATGATGCCGCCCATACGGCTGCCGGCATCATCGAGGCGCGACATGGTATTTGCGGGATCGTATAGCAGGAGTCAATGCAGCTTGTCTTTGGGCAGTTTGGCGGCCTGGTGATACAGGGTTTTAAGGATTCTGCTGAGAAATAGATCCAACTGCTGCAGGCCCAGGGACATGGCGATCTGATCCCGGAAAAAGATCTCGGATGCTCGATGCTGGAGTTTTTCCGGGTCGACGATGCCCGAATCATTGGGAAGATATTTCGTCTCGATTTGGTCCACCGGCGTGTGGGCCAGAATCCGGGCCAGATTTTCCTCGTGAATGTTATTGAAATGATCGTTGATGATGTTTCGTACCGCCCCGGCAAATCCTTTGAAAATGTCCTGGTACTGGGTCACGGTGAATCCTTCCACCTCCAGGGAATGGGCCAGAAGATCCAGCTGGAGCCCGATTTCCAGTGAGGTGATCCCGTCCAGCCGGAGGGCCTTGTCGAACAGGCGCAGCCGGGCATAGATTTGATATATGCTGGCTTTGGTGATCAGACTCAGATCGATGTTTTCGATGAGCTCTTCTAAGAGCACATTCACCAGGGATTCCACACGGAAAGTCAATCCCAAGGCATCAAATTTCATTTCGTGATAGCTGCCATACATGGACGGAATATCTATCGTGAAATGGCGCTTTTTGTAGATGTCTTCCCGGATCTCATACTTTTCCGGGGATAAAATCAGATTTTTCAGCGTATTGAGAAAATCCAGGAGCATGAACAGCTTTTTTTTCAAGTCCGGCTGGGCCAAGGCCTCTTCGAGTCGATCCAGGTGGGGAAAGCCTTCCGCTTTTAGCTGCGCCATATAGTTCGTGATTTCCGTAAATCCAATGTGGTACTTTTGGTGCAGCAGCTTGTAGAATTCCGTGGCTAGGACGACCCGCCGGATATCGGCCGGGGCCAGGTCCTCGGCCGCGTTTGCCAGCTGGGACGTAAGACCCTGTTCTGTTTTTTTAAGCAACCCCCGGGGAAGATCCATACCGCTTCGGGCCAGGGTCTGCATGACCCGATGGACACCCTCAACGTATGGACCGTCGCAGCCGATCTGGTTATAGATATTGGGCGGAACATAGGGGCGGAGGCAGAGGTTGTCGAGGGTCTCCCAATAGCTCAGGGTGGCCTCGATGAACGCCAACACCTGGTTGCTGCTTTCCACATGGCTTTGTTTGCGCAGAAAATGGATGAGCACGTCCTTGCGGTGGGTAATTTCGTCGATTTCCGTGGAAATATCCCTGAGCTTTCCTTCGGCGCCGATATCGTTAAAATAGACGGGGAACAGGCGCATCAATTGTTTGGTCAGGTTGTAGACCCGGCTGATATCGCTATTCAGAAAGCGGGTGATGTCCCGTGGAAACAGGTCCGTGTCCTTTAAAAAAACGCCGCCCAGGGAGAGGTTGATAATCAGGCTCGAGAGCAGCCGTGTCGACCATTTGGGATTGATTTCGATCAGTTCCATCCAGGTTCGGATGTGGGACAAGTGGGTATTGTTGATCTTTATCTGCCAATCGTCTCCCACACCGCCCACGTTGGGATGCTGAAAACCGAGCTCGATCACCGAGTCGATGAACCCATTGATAAGATCGATTTCATCGGTCTGGTACACGCCTTTTCCGATATTCAACACACAGTTTAATGCGGTGGTCGGACACTTCTGCGTTCGAACTTTCAGGATGGAAAATGTTTTTTCGAGCAGTTTGCTGGTGTTCCAGTCTTTTTCATTCTAAAACAGCCAAGTCAGGGTCCGGTTGATATCCCGCAGGGCCTCTTCGTGGATCAGTGAGAGCCCTGAAATGTTCATGATGTGAAAGAGGAAAAGGACCTTCCACTGGTTGCCTTCCCCGGTCGCTGCGCCGGCTTTCAACAGTTTTTGGGGAATTTCCCGGTATTGATTGACAATGTCGTTATAGCGGGGCAAATCCATCAGGTCCCGGGTCAATTCCGGGCTGTCGGCTGAAAATGTGTTGGCGGCGCTGTCCAGCCGTGCCTCCCAGTGTTGAATCTGGTGGTGGGAAATCGTCTCAAACAGGGATCTGGCGTTTTCCGGGGACCCGATATCCGCCGCTTCCTGGCGAAACCATTCCCACGGATCGTCCTCGCTGATCCAGTACTCCGAGGTGGTCCGGTAATACCGCATCAGCATCCGGTTCAGCGATTCGAATCCGGAAAACCCGTCCGGGGCCGATTCCAGAAACGTTTGTGCCAAGGCGGGTAACTGGTAGTAACTTTTTACAAATAGAAGAAACGTGGGCTCCGGGGTATTCACGATACGGGTAAAACTGTCATCCAGGACCCGGAAAAACCGATCAAATTCCGATCCGGCATCCGTGATGATGCGCTGCAAATACAACAGCAGGTTGTCGACGGCATCCATACGGACGTCGGACAGGCTGGTGGCGTTGATGGCCTGTGCGAATATGTCCACAAAAAGACCGGCGGCCGTTTCGCCTTTTGGATGGGTTTTGAGTAGATGGAAGTAATTCAGGGAATAGTTTCGGGCCTCCTTAACGATAAACTGCCAGTTCTTGTACGGGTGGGACAGTTCCTTCAAAAAAACGGTAAGCCCCTCCATGATCCCGAAGTACCGGGACATGGCTTCCTGGAGGACGCTATATTTGGGATCCACGTCAACATCGACATGATAATCGGCGATATTGACTTCCAGTGCTTTGGATTTAATCATCGCTTTTTCCCGGAAAGCCCTTTCCGGAATATCCGGACCTATTCCATCTTTGTATAAAATCCGCTTAATATCGGCATATTATGCAGAACCATCGTTTAAAAACTAACAAACGCCCCTTCTGTTTTCAAGCTGATTCCACATCATATCACACAGGGCGTGGATAGGTCCTGACGGTTTGAAGATTCTCCGGCGGCCGCGCTCCGCAGATATGGCCGGTCAGGAAAAAAAAAGAAGGCCCCGCCGATACCGGGGGGCCTTCGTGGTGCTTCAGCAATATCAATGTTTAGGGCTAGACTTCAAGCCAGGAATCCGAGTAGAGGGATTTGCCCAGAATGACGCTTGTGGTCTTGGCATAGTCCTGCAATTCCTTGGACAGGCTGCCCATATCCGGATCGCTGCCGTCCATGATGCCGTAAATCAGATCGACAATGTCCTGTCGCTGGCCCTTGGCGATGGCGGCCAACTGCTCATCGAGCGGATCGGCGATCACCGAGTACATCCCGTATTTTTGGAGCATGACCATGTAGGTCTGGTTCAGAATGGGACGCAGATGTTCCGGCGGGCCATTGGAAATGTTCGACAAACCACAGGTGCTTTTGGCGCCCGGCGCGATGTCCTGGAGCATTTCCTGGAATGCCATAAGGCTCATGAGCTGCGGTTGTTGGATGTTGACCGGCGTCACGATGCCGTCCACCCAGATCTTCTAGTTGGGGATGCCGGCTTCGTTGGCGGCATAGAGCAGTTCCACCGCCAGGGCGGCACGTTCGTTTTCGTCCCGGGGCAGGCCCTCGGGGCCCCACATCAGGGCGACGAAATCCGCATTGTGCTCGGCGGCCAGGGGGATCATCTTCTCATACCGCTCCGGCCGTGCCATGATGGAGTTGACCACCGGCGGAAGCTTGCAGACGGGCAGTGCGGCGGCGATGGCATCGATGTTGGAGGTGTCGAGCCATAGAGGCACGTCGTCGACGACTTCCTGTACGGTCTCTACCACCCAGGGCATCAGTTCGTGACCGTCTTTCTTTGCCGGTCCCAGGTTGATGTCAATGTAATCCATGCCCTTTTCTTTCTGAAACAGGGCCTCTTCCTGGATCGGCTTGGGGTCACGCTCCTTGAACGCCCGGCCTATTTTCGTGGCGATGACGTTTAAACTTTATCCAATCAGTAACATACACCCTCCCTTTTTTCTTATGGATCGAATGGTTCATGTCGGGGCAGGACCCCATGCCGGATTCGGGATCGGCAGGATCATATCCGGCGTCGTGTAGCTGAAACGGGTTGGCGGGCCGGCCGGTTCGGCCGGCCCGCCAATGCAGTTTTGTGAGTGTTATCTGGACCTAAGGAAGCCCGGAATATGTGCGGCTTCACGGGGGCCGACGGTGATGGTCCATCCCGGAAGCTCTTCTTCCACATCACCGGCAATGGCTGCCGCGTAACCGGGGATGATGACTTCCTGGTGTTTGATCTTGTCGGCAATACCGCATTTCTTTACAAACATGCCAACATCGTCGCCGGCGAATTTGCCGGCGGCCCAGGCGGTCATCACCGAAAGGCCTTCCGCATCCTTGATCAACAGGTACGCCTGAACCCGGCTCCCTTCGATTTCACCGGAAACGATGAAGTAGGTCAACGCAAAGTTCGTGGTGACCATGACCGGCGAATTCTCGTCCGGGTTGCCGATTTCGTAAATGCCCTCGGTGACGGTCATCGGGCGCTGGGGATCGGTGTAGATATTGAGCCGTTCCAGAAGCAGCGGGAACAGGGTGTCACCCGTGAAATCGGACAGTACCACGATGCCGCCGTATTTGGCAATGTACATTCCGGCGATAAGGGCTTCCATATCGAGGCTCCCGGCCATTTCACATGGAAATGTAATGGTGGGGAATCCGACGGCACGATTGCCATCTTTTAACGCGGCGCGACGGATGGCCACCATGTCCTCCAGGGACTGTTTGATTTCCCGTGATCCCGGATCGATGACCAGGTCTTTCAGACCCATTTCAGCGAGCTTGTCCGTCAAGGCCACGAGCCCTTCCACGGAATCGGCTTTAACGGCCAACGGGAGGTCATTGTCCTTGGCCATCTGGCCGCAGGCGTCCACGTTGGCGTCAGTGGCGGCATACAACAGCGGCCGTTTGAACTTGGTGTTCTCTACGGCCGCCGACATGGCGCCGTCGTCGTCGGACATCAGGATGAGCCCGAATTCCGAGGTTTCCGCGATTTGTTTGGCCCGTGCGGCAAACGCATCCGCATCGCCTGCATCCTTCAACGCGATCAACTCGGGACAGAGATTCAGGCCGACCCGCTCGAACTGCAGCGCATTCCAGGCCGTCAGCTTGGCGGCCAGATCGGCTTCCGATATATCGGAGGTGACCAGGGCGGCCAGCCCCGTCGGGTTGAAAAATGTTTTCTCATGTCGATATTGGACGGTTTCCCCGCCCACGGTGAGTTTTCGAACCCCGTTTCCAATCACCACCGGTCGAATGGGAGGTGCAGAGGCCTCTGCCAGTTGTTCCCGGGCCTCATCCGATACGTACGGGCAGGCATCGAGCTCTGCCTTGCCGGAAGCCAGGTTCATGGCAAAGGCCAGACACGTCGGCACACCGCACTCTTTACAGTTGGTTTTCGGCAGGAGTTTGAAAATCTGAATACCGGTTAATGCCATATTTCTCTCCTTATCGTTATCAGCACTTCACTGGATTTTCGATTGATGGAACCCTGCGGGGTACGGTGTCTCCGGGCCGCACCCCGCAGGGGGTTGACGATTAACCGATCAGCGGATCCATCTTCAGTGCCGGATGGTCCTTCTCCTGCAGGAAGGGCAGGATTTCTTCTTCGGTAATACCGACGGTTTCGTCTGCAATCCGATCAATCAGATCGGGGACACCGAGCTCCTCACCGGCTTTGAGCAGGCGCTCTCGGATTTCTTCCTTCAGGATTTTCGGCATCCACACCATCCGGAGGAGTCCGCCGTCACCCTTGATGAACTTGCGCTGGGTGATGTTGAACTTGGAATGACCCACAAACCCCGGCGAGGACGCCCCGCCACCCATGACACCGGCCAGGGTGGTGAACTTCATGCCGCAGGGGGTCTCTCCCATGTAGTCCCGGTTGACCGTCATGACGCCGTTGCAGGACGGCAGCATGGCGGCGATGCACTCGCAGCAGCCGCAGGTCGTCATGGGATCGTTGACCATGGAATAGAAGTTGTAGTGGGTGACATTGCCCCGGGAGGCCTTGTAGACGAACTCGTTGACGCCCTTCCACTGGCCCAGTACCGGATCGATGACCTCGCCCTTCTCGATGGGCTGGTTGGGGCCGGTGGGGTTGATCTCGTAGGAGGCCTTGCAGTCCATCCAGTTGTAGGCGCCGCAGAGGCCGGTCCGTTCCGGACTGACCGTGCAGACGTGGCTCGGCGCAAAGGACTGTCAGAGGGTGCAGGAGTAGTAGATTTCCACATCTTCGTCGGTCATGGTCTCGACCCGCTCGTCCCGCATCTTGTACTCGGCCCGGGCCCTTTTGGTCAGCTCGTCCACCTTCTTCTTGTCGGTGATGAGGGTGACCTGAACTTTGTCGAGGATCTTGCCAAAATCCTGATGAAATTTGGCGTGGAGCACGACACCGATATCTTTCAGGGTAAAGCCCTTTTCGATGGCGGCCTTGCTCACGCGGATCCAGGCGATGTCCCGCTGACCGATGTGCATGACGCCCTGGATGTAGTTGATGAGATGGTGGATCTGGCGTTCGAGGATCGGCTCGAAGTCCGTCTGCATTTCCCGGCCGGCCACCTGGACGAAAATACCCAGGGGCAGGGTCTCGCCTTCCTTGACATCGGTAATGTCCGGGCCGTCGATCATGACCTTGGCGTCTTCGATGTCGGTCATATCGGCCATCTTCACCAGCTCCGTGGCCTGGGTTTTCCCGCCGCCCATCTGGGAGTAGAGATCACAGCCGCGGACCCGCTCACCCTCGTATGCCGGACCGAAGGCGCAGGGGATTTCAATGGTGGACACCTGGGTCTTGAGACCCCGGATTTCCACCGATTTCTGGACCATTTCCTCGTGGGCCACATTGGCGACCACATGCTCGTAGGTACAGATACCGGTCGGGAGTACCTCGGGAATGTCGGTGTCGGCAATGGTCGGAAAACCCCAGTTGATGGCACCGGCTGCCGCTGCGGCCCACTCGGCGTTGACATCACCGAGAGCGTTGACAAAGGCAAAGATCCGGTCCTTGTTATAGTGCAGCATGTTCTTGTAATCACCGGGTTGGACCCCGCCGAATGCCATGGCGGCACGGTTGGCGAATCCCAGGGCGAAGATGGCCGATGAGATTTCCGGCCCGAATGGGACGATCCGGGTGTTCCAGCCGATCTGAACGTTGGCCTCCAGCAGCTGTTCGGCGACCGTGGTGCCGTTCTGGTTGGCGGCCAGGAAGATATACAGGCTTCGACGCTGGTATTCTTCGACGATCTCCTTGGCAATTTCGGGGTTCGGCGCTGAGCCGACGATGGCGGCAAAGCCCGGTGCCGAACCGTCCACGAACTCCACACCCCGTTTCCGGAATACGGTGTCGTCCGCGGCACCCAGCCAGATCTTTCCGGCATCTTCGTCAATGTCTTCCGAATGCAGGTAGAAATCCGGCTCGTTGAGGTGTTTCAAGGCCTCTTCGATCTCGAAGGCAAACAACGCGGCCATACCGGCGTCCAGAAGGGGCCCCAGGTACGGCAGGTGATTGGCGCCCTTGACGTGGGGCGGCAGCAGTCCCCGGGCAAAGTCCAGGGGTTTTTTCATGTCTTCGAGGGTTTCCACCTTTAACCCGGTCAGGGAATAAATGACCGGCAGATAGTAGGCCGTGTTCGGGAACCCGACCTTGGTATCGGCATCGAAGGTCTGCAGGGCTTTTTGGTACTTGCCTTCAGCCTTGGAAACGATGTTGTAACCACCCTGAATGGCGGCAAATGCAACTAACCTTGACATACGTTCCTCCTTCTTTGAGGATGTTTCGTGTTTATTTCCCTTAACGCAGTAGAAAACAGCTCCGGCTGTTAGGCCTCGATTTTCTGCCGGTCTTCCATGCTCATGAGGACCCGGTCACGGGCCTTGTCGATCCCCAGCTCTTTCCGTTTCTTATCGATGTGGGCGATCATCATGTGGGCATGTTTGATCGGATCGGCTTCGAAATCCCATTTGCCGCCGTAGAGCTTTTCCATGTCTTTGAACAGGTAGTCCTGGAAGACCGGTGCTCCGGTGGTCGGGAAGTGATACCCGAAGACCGTGTAGACACCGGAAGAAACAAAATATTGGCCGATGGCGATGGCCTTCTCGCTCATCCACTCGGGGGCGCTTCCGGCCGCCGGCAGATCGCAGAGATCCTTGCCGAGGCCGCCGGCCTTGACCACTTCCGTGGCGGCCAGCAGGATCCGGCTGTTGTCCACACAGGATCCCAGGTGGAGCACGGGCGGAATTCCGACGGTCTCACAGACCTCTTTAAGTCCCGGACCGCAGAACACCCCGGCGGTTTCCGGGGTGAGCAGGCCTTCCATACCGCAGGCGATACCGTTGCACCCGGTGGTCAGCACCAGCACGTCATTTTTAATCAGTTCCTTGACGATGGTGATGTGGGCCTCGTTGTGCCGGGTCCGGGCGTTGTTGCAGCCCACCACGCCGGCCACGCCGCGGATGCGGCCGTTGATGATATTGTCGTTGAGGGTGTAGTAGGTCCCCCGGAAGGTGCCGCCCAGATGATACTCGATCGATTCCACGCTGAAACCGGCGATCTGGGTATTCTTATGGGACGGGATCATGACCTCGCTGCCCCGGTTTTCAAAGTTGTCGATGGCCATTTTAACGATGCGGGTCGCATCTTCCATGGCATGGTGCTCGTCGAACTCGATGTGCATCACGTTGTTCTGTTCCATCCGGGCAATGGGATGGGTGGTAATCAGCTTGGTGTGGAAGCACTTGGCCACATTGGCCAGGTTCTGGAACACACACTGGACATCGACCACCATGGCATCGCAAGCGCCGGTGATAATCGCCAACTCCTGCTGGAGATAGGTGCCGGCCGGCGGAACGCCGTGGCGTTCGAGGATCTCATTGCCGGTGCAGCAGATACCGCCGAGCTGGATACCCTTGGCGCCCTTTTCCTTGGCGTAGTCGTTCATCTCCTGGGACTGGGCCGCCGCCACGATCATTTCCGACAATACCGGCTCATGGCCGTGGATGATGATGTTGACGTGGTCTTCCTTCATGATGCCCATGTTGGCTTCGGACTGCAGCGGCGAAGGCGTGCCGAACATGACGTCCTGGAGGTCAGTGGCCATCATGCTGCCGCCCCAGCCGTCGGCCAGGGAGCACCGGGTGCACTGCTTGGTGATGTTTTTGTAGTCCTGGTCTACGCCCATATGGGTCCGGTGCATGATTTCGACCACTTCCCGGTCGATGCTACGGGGCATGACGCCGGCTTTCTTCCACTTTTCCTGGAGGGGCTCGGGTGCCCGTTTCAGGTAATGCAGATTCCCTTCGGCTTTGCCCCACTCGTCCAACGCGGTTTCGGCCACTTCAAGAGCGATCTCGTCAATATTCCGATCCACCATTTCACCGTCCACCTCCACCTGGGTGGCCACACCGAAATGGGGGGCAATGGAGACCAGCTTGACCGGATCCTTGATTTTGTAGTCCTCGGTTTCCTTCCGGGCCACGGACAAAAAGACCTCGGCCACAGCGCGGCCGTGATCGGAATGGGCCGATGTCCCGGATGCTACCATCCGGGCGAAATTTCGCGCGGCAATGGTGTTGGCGGTGGCGCCGCAAAGGCCCTTCCGGGTGTCCTCACCTTCGATGCCGGCTTTCGGCATGGGCAGACGACAGGGACCCATGGCGCAGTTTTTGCAGCAGGTACCCTGCATACCGATGTTGCAGGGTTTCATGGTCACGGCCCTGTCGAACACGGTGTCGATGCCGAGTTCCTGGGCGCGTTTGAGCATTTCTTGAGTTGCGGGATCAATGGATGCCGCAATGGGGTCGGCCACTTTCGGGGCCTTTTTGGTTACTTTTTTCACGTCTGGCATCAGAGGTTCCTCCTCATATAATTGATTAATCGAAGCCCATTTACCTATTATTTTCGTTTATGGATCCGGTCAATTCGGTCGAGTATCTTCTCCAGGTCCGTTGCCGGCTCCTCCACCGGCGTCATCGAGACCGCTTCTTTTTTCGCCTTGGGTTTGGCCTTGGCGGCGCGTTTTTCCCGTTCGGCGGCCCGTTTCTGGCGGATCGCATCTTCATCGGCCTCTCGCTTGGCGGCCGCATCGGCTTCCGCTTTTTTGGCGGCGTCGGCTTCGGCTTTGGCCTTGGCTTCGGCCTTGGCTTTGGCCTCCGCATCGGCCTTGGCTTTGGCCTCCGCATCGGCCTTGGCTTTGGCCTCGGCGTCCGCTTTCTCGTCGACAACCGGTTCGGCCGGTGCTGCCGGAGCTGCCGGAGCCGCCGCTTCCTCAGGCTTGGCCTCGACCTTCTTTTCCGGTTCCGGTGCCGCGGCCGGTTTGGCGGGCGCTTCCTTCTTCTCCGCCGCCGGTTTGGCCGGTGCCGCTTTGGCCTCCTCCAGGCTCAGATCCGGCTCCGGCGCCAGGGCGGCGAGATCCACGTCGGCTTCGGCCAGGGCTTTTTGCACGGACTGGACATCCTGGGCGGAGCCACCGTCGGCCGCCAGATCGATGAATGACTTCACCATCCGGATGGCTTCCGGGTGCCGCATGACCAGAATGTTTCCGCCGGCCATGAGATAGCTGACCGCACCGATGGCTTCCATCATGATGCCGCGGCGTTCGGGATCGCCGAGGGTCGGTGCTTCGTCCACCGGCTGCTTGGCATCCTTGCACTTCCAAACCTCGTTGGCCAGATTGTTGATGATTGGGAACTGGAGTTTGTCGTCCCCTTGGGTCAGCCCCGCCATGCGGAGCCGCTCCATGACCGAGTACGAGTATTCCAGACCGTACCCCAGTCCACCGGTGGTGGGATCGATGATCACCCGATCCATCGGCATACCGAGGTTTTCCAGTAGGATGTTGACCTGTTTGGCCAGGTTCACGTCGATGGGTGAATAGGAAATGATGGCATGCCCGAAGCCCATGGCACTGGCGGCGATGCCCTTGTGGTTTTTGTCCTCAACCGGCCCTATGGTCAGGTTCTGGCCCTGACACTCTTCGGCCACTTTTTTGAGGACCTCTTCGTCCTTTTCAATGTTGGCGCAGCCCCAGACGATCAGGGGCACGTCGATGGCATCTGTGACCTTTTTGACGATGGCGGCCGCGTCCTCGGGACTGGCATCGGCGCCGCTGGGATCGATGCTCTTGAGCTGGAGTACGATCATTTCCGCGCCGTAGTCATCAACGCATTTTTTGGCCCAGGCGGCCGGGTCGGATAAGACGTCCTTGAATGGTTCGATAGCGGCTTCCGGCCAGTCCTCGGGATCCATGTCCCACACTTCCATGGCAACTTTCGGTTTGTGGGGCATGTCGCCTTCAAACAGGTAGAACGGATAACCGGTCTCCCCCCCGACGGTGACGGCTTTATCGCCGCTGCCTATGGCGATTTCCTTGATACCGCCGGTATAAGATTCCTTGTAAAATTCAAAGCCCAATTTTCCCTCCTTCTCAAATACCGGTTAGCAATTGAGGTGAGATGTGATGAAATAGAACAACACACGGCGGCGCTGGTGCCGCCACATCAATCAGCAGCCCCCCTTTCTATAGAGATTTTATATATGGATTCATCGACACCGACGGGTGTCATGTGTAGATGCTGGGCAATAGAAATGATTTTCATAGTCATTTTTGAGAAGGTCGGGATTTCCGGTCAGCGGCACGCTGCCAGATAGCTCAAGCAACTGTATCGCTTACCAAAATGGGTTTCCTATATGGAACCTCGATGTTTGTCAATAGATTGTCAATGATTATTTTGAGCATAATCTCAAAAAAGCGGCGATTCTACCTGCTCTCTCAATATATAGTGGTGGAATGCCCGGGGATATTCCGAATGTTGGGGGGGGATTCTGAGAAATTTCGAAGTCGGCTTCCGAAAAAAGGGTGTCGTTATCCGATCAGGAGGCGGGCTCCTTACGGTCCGCCAGGCGGGCTTTGAGTTGGGGGAACCGGTCGATATCGGTGTGGGGCAGGAACAGCGCCGCCACGTAATGGTCCATGTAGGACGGGGTTTCGGAAAGCTCGAAATTGGTCATTTTTTTGGTGACGTCCACCACATCTCGTCGAATCCGGTTGGTGAGAGAACTCATCCGGGCGCCCATCAGAGAGCCGTTTCCGATGTAGGTGATGCTCTCCGGATCGATTTCAGGCAGCAGACCGATGGTCATGGCGTTGTCCAGATCCACGTAACTGCCGAATCCACCGGCGAGAATCAGTTGGTCGACGTCATCGAAACTGAGGCCGACCTCTTCCAGAAGGGTCTGGCAGCCGCTGTAAATGGCCCCTTTGGCCCGGATCAGGTTGTCGATATCGATCTCGGACAAGGTAATGTCCCGGTCGATCTGGGTATCGGCCGCCCAGGCCAGAACGTACTCGGTAACGCCGTCGGTGCTCCTGAGACGATCGGTGGTCAAATCCTGGCGGAACTTGCCCTGGCTGTCGAGCAGCCCGGTTTCAAACATGGCGGCGACCATGGTGATTAATCCGGACCCGCAGATTCCCTTGGGGCGGACATTACCAATGGTCAGGTTCATCGGTTCGAAGGTGACGGGATCCAGGGAAAAATCTTCGATGGCCCCCTTTGCCGCACGCATGCCGAACTTGATCCAGCCGCCTTCAAAGGCCGGCCCCGCGGAACAGGCGGCACAGGCGAGCCAATCCTTGTTGCCGATGACCACTTCGGCGTTGGTGCCGATATCCATGTAGAGGGTGATCTTCTCGGTACGGTAAATACCGGCGCCCATGATGCCGGCGACGATGTCTCCACCCACATAGCTGGACACCGCCGGGTACACCAGGGCCGTCACGTGATCGGCCAGATCGATCCCCAGGCTCACTGCCGGAATCGGTGCAAACAGGGTGGAGACCGGGACGTAGGGGGACCGCCGGATATATCGGGGATTGATCTTTAGGAGCAGCTGGGTCATGGTTGTGTTGCCGGCAAGGGTGATGGAGGAAATCTCATCACGATCGATACCCCCTCGCTTGATGATCCTGTGGATGACCTTGTTGATGGTTCCGATGACCACTTCCTGAAGCCGCTCCAACCAGTCGGGCTTTTCAGCGAAGACAATCCGGCTGATGACATCCTCCCCGTAACTGATCTGCCCGTTGAACTCGGCGTGCTCGGCCATGACTTCGCCGGTGTTCAGATTGATCAGCTGCCCGTAAACGGTCGTCGTTCCGATGTCCATGGCCACGGCGAAATTTCGGTCCGTGGTGTCTCCGGATTCGATGTTGATGATGTGACTTTTCCGGCCCGGCTGAACCGGACGGGCCAGGGTGGCGGTAACCTTAAAATCACTGTTCCTCAGGATGTCCGGAAGTTTTCGCATGACCGGGAGCTGGACCACCAATCGGTGCTCGTTGTGATGGACCTTGAGAAAGCTGACCAGCCGCGTGACGTCCGGCAGCCGATCCTGGGCATTGGGCTCGGGGAGTTCAAGGTACCGCTTTTCCACCGGAGGAATGAATAGGCCCTGTTCCTTGAGGGCATCAAAATCGACCTGAAGAATTCGCGCCGTGTGTCGCGGGCCGGAACGGACTTTCAGGGCGCTCGTATCGATGGCCGACTCGACCGGTATTCTCACTTGCAGGTCGCTACGAATAAGGCTCTGGCACGCAAGGCGATATCCTTTCCCCACATCCGAATCATCCAGTTTTTCGGTGATGCCGCCCTCGATGTCTCCCCCTTCGATGAGTACGCGGCATTTGCCGCACACCCCTTCACCACCGCAGGAGGCATTGATATGGACGCCCGCCTCCATGGCGGCCCGGATCAGAATGTCGCCGTCGTCCGCCGGGATGGAGATGCCATGGGGTTGAAAGGTCACGTTATGTTTGGCCATGGCGGAGTTCCTTTCTACGATCGATTTCATCAAACCGACAGGTCAACATGAGAATATCCTTGTCCATTTCCGTTCGGACGACATAGGGCAGGGTATGGAAGAGTCGGATCATCCCTTCATTGGTTTCGGCCGTGTAGGCCAGGAGTCCGGCAATACCGTTGTTCAGAGCGGCCTCAGACAGTTTGCCCATAAGGTGGGTGCCGAGGCCTTTTCCCTGGAAATCCGAGCTGATGGAAAAGGCCACTTCGGCCATATTTGTGGACTCGTCAAGCAGGTATTCGCCCACGCCGACCACGCGGCTGAAACCGAATTCACCGACCAGAGCCAGCAGAGTCAGGTTTTTCCGGTAATCGATCTGGGAGAGTCCTTCAGCCTCGTCCCGAACGAATCGGGTCTTCTCGTGGAAGAATCGGGCAATGACATCGTCTTTTCCCAGACTGTAAAAATGCTCCTGGATGCGTCGTTCATCCACCGGTTTGGCCGGTCGGACCGTGATGGGGTCTTTGCCGAGGGTGACGGTCTCTTCCAGGCTGGCAGGGTATATCCCCAGGAGGGCCTCTTTGAGTCGACGCTCCGTTCCCAGTAGCCCCATGGTCTGAGCTTCTTTGAACAGCTGCTCACGGAAATCGGGATGGGCAATGCTGATCATGGCCAGGGCACGCTCCTGGAGACTTTTCCCAAACAGGTTTACCGCCCCGAATTCGGTCACCACATATTGGACATCGCTTCGGGGAATCACCACCGCGGTGTCGCCCAAAGACGGGACGACATGGCTGCGTTTTCCATCTTTGGAGGTGGCCGTCAGTAGAAGGATGGCCTTTCCCCCTTCCGCCTGGGACGCCCCCCGGATAAAGTCGAGCATACCCGAAGCCCCGGTGTAGAGATTGATCGGCAGGGCATCGGCAGCGGCCTGGCCGGTGAGGTCCATCTCCATGGCCACATTGATGGAAACCATTTTGTGGTGGCGGGATATGATGCTGGGGTTATTGACGTAATCCGACGGATGAAATTAAATGCCCGGATTGTCGTTTAAAAATTCGTATAGCTCTTCGGATCCGATGGCGCTGCTGGCGATCAACTTGCCCGCGTTGAATCCTTTTTCCCGATTGGTAATCACGCCACGGGAGACTAGGTGCATAATGTCATCGGTGAGATACTGGGTGTGTATCCCCAGGTCGTTTGCCTCGGACAAGGCCAGAAGCACCGCCTGGGGGCTGGTACCCAGGCTAATCTGAAGCGTGGAACCGTCTTCGATAAACCGCTTGATGTGCCCGGCGATCTTGTTTGCCGATTCAGACTCCGGCGTTGCCCTGGCGGTAATCAGCGGTTCTTCCTGCTCGACGATAATATCCACCTCATTGACATGAATGACGCTCCGGCCCAGCACCCTGGGCATTTTCGGATTGACCTGGGCAATGACGAGATCGGCGGATTGAGCGGCTGCCAGGGTGATATCCACCGACACACCGAGGCTCATCCATCCGAAGTCGTCCGGGGGGGACACCTGTACCAGGGCAACGTGCACATGGAGCAGGCGGCTTCTAAACAGCCTTGGGACGGCCGAAAGATTCAGGGGGGTGATGAACCGCTTGTTCCGGGCAATGCTCTTCGGTTTTCCGGATCCGGAGTAGAATGAGCGGATGCTCAGGTTCTGCCCTTTGGTCTTGTTGGCGATAAGGGTCAGCGGCGCGCTCTCCAGGGCCATTAACCGGACCACTTCCAGACCGGTACACCGCTCCGAGGCGTTGGCCAACTCACGAACCAGTGCTTGGGGTTCCCCACAAGAAGAGCCGATAAAGACCCGTTGGCCGGGCTGTATCAGATCGACCGCTTCACGGACCGACCGCCGTTTCTCGAGGTAACTGTCTGCCCAGTAAGTGAATTTTGCCATCTGTTCCCTGCCTTAAAAAGATGTTTTCGCGCATGGGGGGACATCAACTCCTAACCTATCTGCAAGGGTTGGGGCAAGACATTCCTGCCGTCGTTCAGCGATCGAAGCTCCCTTGGGGTTTCTTCCTGAATCCACCCTGTCAGCCGATTTCAGACCGGTGCCGAGGGTTGTGCCGGAAGACTCTTGTGGGCGCCGATCCGGCTGACAACTATCGATAATTTCGAATCTATTGTTGACAGCCGACGTGCACCGAACGTATATTTCCCACTTAACCTGCACACATTGTGATCCGAACATGTCGATTCCACTAGCAGAAAGACGCTTTGAGCTGTTGACAAGACAGCCATTCCCATATCCCCTGACAGATTGCAGTAGTGCAGGACGTCTTTGATTTATCAACCAACTACTTAAGGAGGGATACGATGAAAAGACGGGAGTTTATTAAGAAAGCTGGTACTGGGGCTATTGCTGCCGGAGCCGTGATTGCGGGAGCTCCTGCCGTACATGCACAAAAGACGATAGAAATTACCATGGTGACCACGTGGCCCCGCGACTTTCCCGGTCTGGGTACAGGGGCGCAACGATTTGCAAAACGATTGTCCGACATGACCAACGGCCGGATGAAAGTGAACTATTTTGCCGCCGGTGAACGGGTAAAGGCATTCGATTCCTTCGATGAGGTGGCCTCCGGCAATGCCCAGATGTATCATGCCGCCGATTACTATTGGAAAGGCAAGCACCCCGGATATGCGTATTACTGCGCCGTTCCCTTTGGTTTGACCTACAACGAATTAAACTCCTGGATCCGTTTCGGCGGCGGCCAGGAATTGTGGGATGAACTGGGCGCCAATTTTGGAATCAAAGGACTCATGTGCGGCAATACCGGCTCCCAGATGGGCGGGTGGTTTCGCAAGGAGATCAACTCGGTCGATGACCTGAAAGGTCTCAAAATGCGTATCCCCGGTCTCGGCGGCGATGTCATGGCCAAGCTTGGCGCTTCGCCCGTTTCCCTGCCTGGAGGTCAGATCTATGAGAACCTGATCGCCGGGTCCATCGATGCGACCGAATGGGTCGGCCCCTGGAACGACGGATTCATGAAGTTCTATGAAGCCGCCAAGTATTACTACTATCCGGGCATGCATGAGCCGGGTTCGATGCTGGCGATCGGCATGAACAAAAAATGGTGGGACCGCCTTTCCAAATCCGACCAGCTGACGATCGAAGCGGCGTCATCCATGGAAAATGATGTCATGATGGCTGAATTCAATGCCAGAAATGGAGAATCTCTCGACAAACTGGTGAAAGAGCAGGGCGTGAGACTGAAAGAATTCAACGATGATATCTACGAGGCGTTTGGTGAAGCGGCCGCGGAAGTGTTTGCAGAGACCAGGACCCATAGCAAACTGGCAGCAAAAATCCATGACAGTTTCGCCAAAGCGCGCGCAGATGTCGGCGGCTGGATGAAGATCTCCGATCAGGCATACTTGAACAAGCGTAACGCTGTACTGGGTCTGTAATCGATACGGAGCCGTATCCAATTGAAATATGGTACCCTCCGGGGTACCATATTTCTTGTTTTTGCGGGACATGTCGAATAACCCGGTTGGTTGTCCGACATGGCACCGCGGCCCAATCACCAATGGGTAACCACCTCATGACTGAAACACCGTACACCGCCTATGAGTTCATCAGACACCCGCGTTGAAAATGATGTGTCCGACCCGGCGATAGAGGACCAACCTTCAGGACGAAGCATTCCCGTTTTGCTGATCCGGACATTTGCAGCAGCGATCGTTGCGATCATGCTGTTGTTTCTGATCAACAACTACCTGAATTTCGGGATGCAATGGCCTGGACTGCCGTCTTTGTTCGCACATTATGGCTGGTTTGGCCTGGAACCCCTACGCACCCCCCTCACAGACGACCAGGTTACCCGGGGCTGGCTTCAGCTCCTGAGTTACCTGGGATCGGTGGTGCTTGCAGCTCTCTATGCCCTGGCGACACCCAAACGGTCCTTGCGCGCGGATGCCGATTTGCTGTCCGGATTTGCCGCCTATATCATTCGGGCGGCCTTCTGGGTCGTACTGCTCAACGGCCTCGTTGATATCATCATCTCTTTTCTCCGGGTGGAAGAGCTCCTGGCGCCCATAGCGGGTGACGATTTTTCCCAAGCCCTCGGGCGCCCCAAATTTCGCGGCGTGTATGTGCACTATCCATTGATCCTGCTGTCGTTCATCATAGCCTTTTTCAACAGATCCCTGGGATTTACATGGCTGGCCTTCCTGGTGGTATTGGCAGAGTTCCAGATCGTTATTTCCCGATTCGTTTTTTCCTACGAACAGCCGTTCATGGGGGATCTCGTCCGTTTCTGGTATGCGGCCTTATTTCTGTTTGCCAGCGCCTATACACTGGCGAATGAAGGGCATGTTCGGGTCGATGTGCTTTATTCGCGTTTCAGCAAACGCAACAGGGCATGGACCAACACGGTCGGCACACTGCTGTTGGGCTTGCAATTGGGATGGATTATCCTAATGACCGGCATGTGGGACAAAACGAGCAGTATCAACAGCCCGCTGTTCAGTTTCGAAGTATCCCAGTCCGGTTATGGATTGTATGTGAAATACCTGATGGTTGGATTTTTGGCCGTCTACGCCGTGTCCATGATTGTACAATTTTCCAGTTACCTGCTCGATCATGTCGCTGACCTTTGTCAGGAACCAGGTGGTGATCAGTTAGCCGGTACGTCTTAAAACGAGGATCATATCCCGATTAGTTGTAGTTTTTGATGACAAAGTGCTGTTTTTCGTTCTTGCGACGATGTGAGCATAGCGGGTTCAAGGGGCCAAGGATTCAAGGATTCAAGTGAAATGCTAAAAATTATAAAGAGTTGAACGTCTGGCAAGGGTCATTCCAACGCTTCTGACATAGCAGAAGGCTATGGAAGAAGGACAACCACTGATTACATTCGGAACTTACCATTTCTTATGGTTCCGTTTGTGAACTGGAAACCCAGATATGATTAGCAGGGGATTTAGACTTCATCGAAGCGGGTGATGTCGATACGTTAAAAAGAGACATCGCAGAGATCGAAAGAATGATGAAAGCACTCATTAAATAGATAGAAAACAAACCCTGGTCGCCTTTGGTGCCGCCGGAGGCGGGTAAACCCTCGAATCCTTGACCCCTTGGATCCTTGAACCCTCTTCTCCTACTAATTGGGAGAAGAAGCTAAAACGATAACATAGTAAGGGTCACTACATGGAACTCGTCTTTCTCGCGATTCTCATGCTGGCGATGATCATTGCGCTCTCTTCCGGTTACCCGGTCGCCTTCTCATTGCCGGGCGCTGCCATTTTATCCATCGGTTTGGCCGCTCTCTTCGGTTATCTGTTCGCAGGCGATTCCAGCGCCTTCTTCGTGGAAGGAGGCCCCTTCCAGTGGCTCAGTGCCGGAGTGACCAATTTTCGAAGCCTTTACTGGGATGTGGAGCGGGATACCCTGATTGCGGTGCCGCTGTTTATTTTCATGGGCATCATGCTCCAACGGTCCAGGATCGCGGAAGATCTTCTGGTGACTATGGCCCAGCTGTTCGGACCGGTTCCCGGAGGGTTGGGGATCTCCGTTGTTCTGGTTGGTGCGCTGCTTGCAGCGACCACCGGCATCGTCGGGGCGACGGTGATTGCCATGGGGCTGATTTCGCTCCCGGCAATGTTGCGAAACAATTATGCCAAGCCGCTGGCAACGGGTACGATTTGCGCTTCGGGCACCCTCGGCCAAATCATTCCCCCTTCCATCGTTTTGATCATCCTTGCCGACCAGTTGACCGGTGCTTCCGACCAGGCCAGTACGATCCGCAAATCCGCGTATAAGGCTGCAACCGGCGAATTCAGCATGCCTTCGATACTCGATGTGACCTCTACCAGCGCCGGTGAAATGTTCATGGGGGCCCTGGTGCCGGGTCTGGTTCTTGTCGGGTTGTACTGCATTTACATCCTGATAGTTGCCTTGGTCAAGAAAGGCTCCGCACCGCCGGTACCGTATGAGGGAAAATTCGATCGAGTATTCGCTAAACGGGTTGCCCTGGCGTTGTTACCGCCGCTGACGCTCATTCTGTTGGTGCTCGGCTCCATCATCCTCGGTGTGGCCACCGTGAACCAGGCCGGTGCGGTGGGTGCCATCGGCGCCATGATCATGGGGGGGTATCGCCTTGCCGAAGGTCAACGCAACGCCTATTACCCGGCGATACTGGCCGTCGTCTCGACCGTTGTCATTGGGATCATACTCGGCTTCTATGACCTGAACGTGAAAAGTATCAAGCCGGGGGATGCCATCGGTTTATTCATGGCTGCGGTGGCGTCCGGCGGCCTGCTGGTCGCCATAGCCTGGAGTACCTGGCGAATCTATAAAATCGAAGAAACCCTCCACTGGGTCATGGTTGAAACGGCCAAGACAACGTCGATGGTGTTTATCATCCTTCTTGGTGCGGCAATGCTGACGTCCGCCTTTCGTGGTTTTGGAGGGGAAGAACTGGTCAAGCATTTTTTAACCAACCTGCAAGGCGGATTCTGGGTTCAATTCATCGTCGTCATGGCGGTGATGTTCGTGCTCGGTTTTTTTCTCGATTTTCTTGAAATCGCCGTTGTCGTCGTCCCCATCGTTGCCCCCATTTTGCTGGCCGACCCGGGCGCCAATGTAGCCGCCGTGTGGTTTGGAGTCATGGTGGGCCTTAATCTTCAGACCTCGTTTTTGACGCCACCATTCGGTTTCTCTTTGTTCTACCTCCGCGGGGTTGCGCCTCCCAGTGTGAAAACATTGGAGATTTATCGCGGGGCGGCGCCCTTTATCGTTCTGCAGCTGATCGCACTGGTGATCGTTGCGCTGACTCCGGCCATGGTGAACTACCTGCCAACGCGGATCTCTCTTTCTACCGAAACTGCGCCGCCGCCGATCAACCCGCGCTTGCAGTACTGTATCGAAGAGTACCTCTTTGATTATTACGATACCCATCAAGAACAGTTGAAAAGTTATGTCAGCGCGCTGTATGCCGCGGATCTCAGCTCTTTACCGGAAAAGCGGCAGAAGGCGTTGAACGAAAGCCTGGATCGAACCCTGAACACCTTCGAATTGGTACAACAGGTTCGCGAGGCCGAGGCAAACCGGATCAGCGATGCGCCGGAATTCCGTCCGCTGCATCGACAGGTTCGCAGCCTGCAGTCGGAAATGCGCAGTTTTAGATTGAAAATCGAAAAATTGAAACAAGATCAGGTGAGAGCTTCACGCAGCGATTCCCCGGACAGGGATGTTTTGATGCGCATTGAAGCCGACATCGAGAAAGCAGAGGCCGCGATAGCGGACCTTCAGAACCAGATTCCCGAGGCCTGGGATGCAGCCAGTCAACGTTATGCGGATTTGGAGAAAGCTGAAAAGAAAGCCCGGCGAATGTACCGAAATAACGTCGACCAGGCTTATGAGACGATTGCGGAATTAGGAAAGGTCATCGACGGGGCCGATGACCTGGCCGGTCTTGAACCGCAGCTGAGGGCTCTCGAAGCAGCGATTGTCAATGAGCCCCATGACGTTGCTATGGACCGGATCAAACAAATGGAAAGAGCTGTTGGCAAGGTTGCCGGCACAAGCGGCATCAAGACCAAGCTTTCCAGAGCGCGCCGGGCGCTCAAGGGGAAGAAACCAAAGCCGGAAAAAGCGATTCGGTCCCTGAGAGAAGGCCTGGCCTTGTACACCGCCGAAGTCGATTGGCGCCGACAGGCAGCAAAAGAAATCGGCCCTGCGCTGGCTGCCTATGACACTGCCATAAAGGATACCATCGGTCTTCGGTTGCAGCGACGGATGACGCCTGATCAGATCAAGGCGGTCGCCAGCTGCCGGTCGGTGCATCGCGATTATTCATTGCAATTCTAATCCCTATGAAACGACGCGATTTTCTCAAGAAAACAAGTGTCGGTGCAGCTGCGGTGGCGGCGACGGCCGTTAGCGCGCCGGCTGTCATGGCAGCAAAGACCTATCGGTGGAAGATGGTCACGACCTGGCAGCCGGGGCTTCCCATTCTTCAAGAGGGGTGTGAACGGC
>Ga0056119_1000038_pt1 | contig 34114 bp, 33 predicted proteins | sample WorMettaBAHAMAS1_FD_80076 | JGI IMG/M metagenome (GOLD analysis project Ga0056119, IMG submission 80076) | Marine gutless worms symbiont microbial communities from Max Planck institute for Marine Microbiology, Germany - Olavius tantulus BAHAMAS.1 ...
GCCTTTTTGAGATCTATTTTTGCAACCAGAAGATTGCGCAACTAAATGTAAAAGAACAATGAAACACGAAAAGTGTTACCTATGTCTCCGAACACGTGTCACCCTTGTCCCCGGTCCGTACACGGGAGGGAGCCAGTGGGAGGGGGCAAGATGGGCTCATTCCTTATTTTTGCTTATAGGCCCGAAAATCTATAATTCAAGCTGCCGCATTATCGCGCGTTCAAGCACATGTTATTAACCTTGGACTGAGGAGATCTTTTTATGGCTCATGATGCAACCATCCGTCCAAAAGATGTGCAGGAATACTTTCCCCAGATCTACCTCACCTTGATCAGCATTATACAGGGTGTTGCACTCGGAATCCTTGCAAACGAAGTCTTTAATAATCTAAGCGAAAGCTCGCCGGATTGGGGGATCATCATACCCCATGGGATTATTTCGTTCGGTATTCTGATCATCGTGTCTTTTGAGTACACCATATTTATTGCCACGATGAGAGAATACATTACCATTTTTGACACCATTATCCCACTTGTCCTCGGGGCCGCCGAAATTTCATCATTCTTTTTTCTCAACAATTCAGCGGCATGGTTTTTTATAAACGCTATCCTCTGCATGCTCGGTGCCATTGCGTTTCAATGGGCCTTGCATCTTCATACTAAACACTATGGACAGTCCAAGGATCCTTTCCGGTTGTTGAAACATTCGATAATTGCGGATGTGCGATACTGCCTGGTTGGTGCCGTTGTGTTCTATGTAATGTGGTTAACTTCGCTCTTTGGGGACCTCAAGTCTTGGGAGAATGGCTTATTTCATTTAATCATTTTGTTTATTATCGTAAGTCTTCTCGTCAAGGACAGTCGATCGTTTTCGTCTTTCCTGAGAGGATTGGAGAACCCTGATAAAGCTCAGGGTTCAGAGGATCCCGGAGGAAATCAGAACTGAAATGGTATGAGTAGGGCCGAAAGGCAATGACATGGGAAATGCGATATCAGAGGTAATCGATTCCCACGCGCATTGCGGCGTCATTGACCGCAGCATGCCGCAGTCTTTTGAGGATTATCTCCGGGACGCAGGCGGAACGAATATCAGCGGGGTCGCCTTTTTCTCGCCCGTCATGGAGATATATGACCGGTATGATTTTCATTTTACCGACAGCCCTGAGTGGCGTCGACGCCGACAGGAGAGCAATGCGTATCTGCTGTCATTGAAACCCAAAGAACTAACCGTTTATCCGTACTTTTTCATCTGGAACGACTTTGCCGTGGATCAGCTTACGGCGGCGCATTGCGGCGTCAAATGGCACCGTCACGACAGCGAACCGGTGTATTGCTACGACGATCCGCAGTGCCCAAGCGCCATTGGTGAAATCCGTCGTCGAAATTTACCGGTGGTCCTGGATGAGGAATTCGAGAATACACTGCAATTTATCCGGGAGCTGGCCCAAGGGGTAACTGTCATCATTCCTCACCTGGGTATGCTCAACGGCGGATTTCATGCCATTGCCGAGGCGGGGCTGTGGGATCAGAAAAACGTCTGGGGGGACACGGCACTGGCGTCCACGGCCGAGATCCGTGAATACCTCCGGCGCTACGGGCACGGCAGGCTTCTTTTTGGATCGGATTTTCCGTTTGGCAGCCCATCAACGGAACTGGGAAAGGTGAGGGGCTTGGGATTGAACACTGAGGCTGAGTCGGCGGTTCTGGGAGGCAATTTCATGCGATTGCAAGGGCGCATTCTTCGATGATAGTCTCCGCTTAACAGCTTAAAGCGCGTTTCCATCTATATTGGCCATCAGGTATTCCAGGTCTTCGTCGCTGCGAACAAACACACCCAGATTTCCGAGTCGGATGTTTTTCAAACGCGTGGATGTTACTCTCCTGTAGGCATCCACCATTTCCTCTGTGGTAGGACTCCTGAAATTTTTCATCCGATGTTCCGGGAAGAAGGCCAGGATGGTAAAGGGGATCTCCGCGTCGACTGCGGACAGCTCCCGGGCGATCTTTTCCAGTTCGTCCCCATCCACCAGATCGGGAATATAGAGAGACAGGACTTCGAGGGTGAATCCCCGTGCGAGCATTTGCTCGGGGAGTTGGAGGATGAGCGCATTGGAACAGCCGGTCAGCCATTTATGTTTGTCGGCATCGTGGGCTTTAATGTCCAGCCAGAAGGCATCCACACCGGAGATCTGGAGGCGGTCAAGGTTCTGATGGGTGAGACCGTAGCCATTGGTTTCAATCAGAACCCACAGATTCGTGTGGGTTTTTATGAGACGCGCACATTCCTCGTAAAATTCTGGACAGCAGGTAACGTCGCCACCGGTAAACGCGACAATGTTACGCGCCGGACCAAAACCCTGCGGGCTTAAAAGGATGGCATCCGGATCGAGAATACCCGGGCAGCTTCCTGACCGCCGTCGGCGGGTGATGCAGCTTCCGCAGCATCGACAGGTGTCCTGGGCATGCCGGGCAGTGGCCTTCTCTCGCGGCTCCTGAAAGGTTACCAACGTCTCGTACTTCATGCTTTTTCCGAGGATGTCCTCCGGTGAGTACCAGGCGCATCCGCTTCTTTGCTGAAATACCATGAGTGGCATTTCCGGCAGGAGAAATTGCATCCAGATTGATAGATGGAGAGATAGTTTTCAGGCCGCGACAGGTGAACGAAGGTGATCAGGCGCTGCGGGTTTTCGTTTTCGTATTTCAGGGTTGTCTGGCACGCAGGCCGATGGTCGTCGTCTGCTTTCACCAGACAGCTTCCGGGCGAAAGCCCCTGTTTTACAAGCCGGCACTTTATCCGGCCATTCCGTGAAATCTGTTCACCCATCGGCTAAAAGGGAAACAGCCAGCGAGTTCAGTGCAATAGGCCACGTGTGACGCCGGATAGTTCCGTGCGGGCGACGTGGCGTTCCATTGGAAATCTATCACAGTAACCCCATTCTTGGGAACTATATACACAAATAAGGATTTCGAGCAAATGTCAGAAATCCGTTCCCAGTGGCAGGGTTCCATGCGATCGAAACCAGGGAAATCTTCGGAATCGGCATCGGGTGCTGTATCGGCATCGACTGTAAAGATGGCCTCCTGATTCGATTCCGATTCCGATAGGGGTCCCGATACCGAGTATGGCGCAGCCCGATTGTCTTGCCCTGGATTTATGATGATAGAAAGTATCTAAATTCCAACGGAGCATAATTTTGACAATCGTTATAAATCATTACAAAGCAGATCCTTGAACCCCTGAACCTTGACCCCTTGAATCCCTGGTCGCCTCCGGCGCCGCCATAGGTTTATGCGCCTCAGGCGTGCGGGTAAACCTTGGATCCTTTTAGAAAACCATGCACCCTGCACTTCTTTATAAGCTGTTGGGCGATGAGGTCGTCCAGTGTCATGTGTGTCAGCGGCGCTGCAAAATTGCCGCCGGAAAGGGTGGTTACTGCGGCACCCGGAAGAACCTGGACGGGAAGGCGTACTCGCTCATTTACGGCCGTGTTTCCGCCATGAGAGTTTCACCCATTGAAATCAAGCCGCTATTCCATTTTTATCCCGGGAGTCGGTGGCTGTCCCTTGGAAGTTTCGGCTGCAACTTCCTCTGTCCCGGATGCCAGAACTGGGAGATCGCCCATGCGAACGTGGAAAAAGAGGCGCCCAATGCGCAAATCGTTACTCCCGAGGATGCGGTCCGGCGTGCCCGCGATGAACGTTGTAAAGGGATCTCCTGGACATACAACGAGCCGGCACTGTGGTTCGAGTATACACTGGATTCAGCGCGGATGGCGCATGAAGCCGGACTTCTAACCAACTATGTGACCAATGCGTATATGACGGTGGAGGCGCTCGACATGATCGGCCCCTATCTGGATGCTTTCCGCGCGGACCTGAAGGGATTCTCGGCCGAAACCTACAAACGAATCGCAAATATCGATCGATTCGAAGGGATTTTATCGGTTCTGGAGCGCGCCAAGCATGTCTGGGGTATGCATGTGGAGATCATCACCAACCTCATCCCGGGAATCAACGATACCGGGTCAGAGCTGAAGGCAATGGCAACCTGGATTTGCGATCATCTCGGTTCGGAAACACCATGGCATGTGACCCGGTTTGTCCCCCGATACCAGCTGGCGCATCTTTCCACCACCCCGGTGGCCGACCTTGAACACGCCAGAGAACTCGGCCTCCAAGCCGGCTTGAAATATGTCTATCTGGGGAATGTTCCGGGGCATTCCGCCGAAAACACCTATTGTCCTGAATGCCATATGCTTCTCATCGAGCGGGCCAACTATGAGATCATCCGGTATCGAGTAAACGGATCAAGTTGTGGGTTTTGTGGTCATTCGATTGCCGGCTACGTTTAGCATGCATTATTTCAGTGCTCGGAGTTATTTTACCCTTATAGCGGCCCCTGCCTTCGCAAAGACAGGCTCCGGAGGTCTCGTCGTAATTCAAAGTAGCACTATATTTTAGTCGTGCCCGACTTGATCCCTGCTGAAGACGGGATCTTCGACCGGTATCCAGAGGAGTAAATCCCAAAAGATACCTGGGTTCCGGATCAAGTCCGGAATGACTCGATCATAAAATGAACCCGTTTCCCAAATGACGTCACAGCCTGGCAGGCCGGCATCCAGAAATGCCCCCTATGACTGATCAGGATGCACCTGTATTGATCTTTGTCCCTCGATCGCCTAAGAAGAGGGTTCTTGGATATCAACGATTGTCGTTTTTCCGTTTCAATAGTTTGCCAACATTAAGAAGGAGGGGCAATGAACGTTCTGGTTCTGTACTATTCAAAGGGGGGCAATACCCGAAGGCTGGCCGAGGCCATCGGCGAGGGTGTCGGACAGGTCGACGGTGTCGAGGCGGCGCTGCGCCATACAAAAGATGTGACCAAGGACGATTTTGTGGGTGCGGATGGGCTGATCGTCGGCTCCCCGGTATACTTCGGGACCATGGCTGCTTAGCTGAAGCTGGTACTGGACGAATTTGTGGGCGTGCGCAAGAAAATGGAAAACAAGGTGGGTGCTGCCTTCACCACATCGGGCGATCCCACGGGCGGCAAAGAGACCTCCATGATGTCGATCATTCAGGCACTGCTGATTTACTGGATGATCATCGTTGGGGATCCCTTGTCGGCCACCGGTCATTACGGCACAGCCTGTGTGGGTGCACCGGATGATGGCACCAAGGAGAATGGCCAGAAGCTGGGCCGGCGGGTAGCTGAGCTAGTACGGCGCCTGAACGGCTGACAAGAACATCGCGATATTCAGAATTCTGTTCCTATCCGTTTTGGGACAACGATTTACCGCAGAGCCGCGAAGGACGCAGAGGGGATGCTAATTTTGCTTTTCGCTGAGAGGGCGAAAAGCAAAAGGACTCCCGTCAGAAAATACAGATCCTTACTGCCTTTGTGAGGCAGCCCTTTTCCAGAATCCCCCTCTCAGGGATTCTGGAAAAATAGATACCTTCTCTGAGCGCTCTGCGCCTCTGAGTTAAGAATGTTTTTAGCCAGCGTGGTTCCCAATATGCTTCAATCGGAACATATTTATGGCAACCATGATAGCAGCAGGGAGGGATATCATGAAAATAGATGTGAAACGACCCGACGTGGAAGACGTCAAACAGCAGGGGATTTTTGACTGGCCGATCTGGGAGAAGGAAGTGTCCCGATTCGACTGGCATTATGATAGCGATGAGACATGCTACCTGCTGGAAGGGCAGGTCGAGGTGTCCACCCCCGACGGCCGGTCCGTCCAATTCGGCGCCGGGGACCTGGTTCATTTTCCGGCGGGACTTTCCTGTACCTGGGATATCTCGGTGCCGGTGAGGAAGCACTATACGCTGGGCTGACCCCAGAAGCCACCTCTGTTATGAGACAGTATCGCTTTCCCGGTTCAACAGGAGAGGTGGAATCCGGCGCAGACCTTCTTGCCCTCTTGGTGCAACCGGTTGAAGGTCTTGATCGCCTTGGCGGTTTTTTCTTCAAGCAGGGTGATGCCGCGGTCTTTGAAAAGGGCTCTTGCCTCGGAACTGGTCTTCATGAAGCCGGGTTTCCCTTTGCCGATGACGATGTAATCGGGCCGGGCGGCGACCAGATCGGACACGTCCTCCGGTGATACCATGTGACCGCTGTTCCGCCACAATTCGGGTATGACGGCGGCATCGATTGTTTTGATGTCGTTATGGTACGCTTTTCCGTTTACGACGATGTGCCCGAAGGAATAACTGTCGATCATGACATCACCTATGAGGCCTGTTTAATGAATTCGAATCTTTCACCATTTCACTTGAACCTTCGACCCCTAATTGCACTTACCTACGCAAGTTGGATTGCCGGTGTGTCAGTATACAATGACGGCAACGCTTTGTTGTATGTTCCAATATAAATACCCCAATCATCCGCAGCAAGCGATCCATAAGAAGATAAAATGAGAGTACTATTCTGGTATTGTGACAAATTTGCATGGAGTCCTAGCATCAAGACCCTGGATGACGCACCGGACGCTACTGCGGATGCCTGGGAAAATTCGGTTGTGGCGTTCGTCCATGTGGAACCCAATGATGTGGACAGACAAAGTTCGGCGGAAACCAAATTGGTGAAGAATGCAAAATGGCTGGCGAGAAAATGGGAAACGAAGCGGATCATCCTGCACTAGTTTACCCATCTGGGAGAGAAAAAGGCCCAACCCGAACCTGCCAAGGCGCTTTTCGATCGGGCTCAGACACGCCTGGAGGCGGCCGGTTACGATACCATTCAAACACCCTACGGCCATTTTAACGATTTAAGTATCGACGCCCAGGGACATCCGCTGGCTCGGATTTATAAACGCTTTTAGGCGGTTTGCCGCCTCGGATTGGGTAGAGAAGCTTAAACATGTGCTCTTCCTAATGAATTGGATTAAAGTATTCAAGGTTTACCCGCCGTAGGCGGCGGTAAAGGCGACCAGGGGTTCAAGGGGTCAAGGAGGCAATGCCGAATTGCCTTAGTAAGGAAGGTAAACCCGGAACCCTTAGGCTCTATTTGATCAGACACTCCCGAAATAAACCAGGGTCGGGGTATTTCCTCCGTCATGCCGGAGAAGGCCGGCCTCCAGAGATGGTTTTTTAAAAGACTGGATTCCGGATCTTACCTGCCTCGGGCAGGCAAATCCGCAATGACACACATGAGTGCGAAAACTTCCGGACGTCTGAAAAAAATAACAAACATTGGTATTTTAATTGGGTGTGGTGAGGTCTTATCTGACATGGCTAAGCAACCAACTACTCCGACCCCGAAAACAATTCGATACCTGCTGGGAAACGGGACATTTTCATTTTCCTGCCACAGCGGCGTGGCTTGCTTTACCAGATGCTGCCATGACGCAGACATGTACCTTTATCCCTATGACATCATCCGGCTCAAGCAGCGCCTCGATCTGAGCAGTGAGGAATTACTGGCGCAGCACACCATTACGGCGTTTCGGGAAAATCCGTATTTCCCCAATGTGATGCTGAAAATGAGCGACCGGAAAGGGCGTCCCTGTCCGTTTCTGTCCGAGAGCGGATGCTCCGTTTATGAAGACCGGCCATACTCCTGCAGAGCTTATCCTCTGGAACCGGCCATGTCGGGAGATGGAGCAGACCGGTTGAATATCCAGTGCTACGTGGTGCGTCACGGTTATTGTCTTGGTCACCGGGAAGAAGGGGACTGGACCGCATCTCAATGGATGGCTGACCAGCAGATGGCCGACCACAATGTGATGAATGCGAAGTGGGCTCGAGTAGCCGCACTATTTGCCACAAATCCGTTCGGGGAACATGCCGTCGAAAATCCGGCCATGAAGATGGCCTTTATGGCAACCTACAATGTGGACACATTCCGCAGGTTCGTTTTCGACAGCAGCTTTTTGTCCCGGTTCATTGTTCACAGGAATCGTCTGGAGGAAGTCCGCGATAGCGATGCGGCCCTCTTGCTGTTGGGATTTGATTGGGTTCGACGATTTGTGGCCGGGGAGGGGCCGCTCCAGGAACGCGATGGGGCTGCCCCGTTGGCAGGTTCGGATTAGATTTCAGCCAGAAGTTCAATAACCTCTTGTTCAGACACATCGGACCAGTTCTCATAGGCGCTCGCCACGGCAAACATGGATCCGCTGCGCACGTTTGCACAGAAGATCGTATCGACCGTGCGGCTTATCCGTTGGATCGACTCCAGATGCCCTGTGGGTGTGGCAATCGTTATGGAAGCGGCGTTCATTTGTTCCACCGCCTCGATGGCCACGCTCATGGTCGTTCCACTGGCAATCCCATCGTCAACGAGAATGACGGGCCGGGACGCGATATCCACGGCTGGTTTTCCGCCCCGAAGTGTTTTGGCCCGCCGTATTACTTTGGCGGTGGTGGACTTGATGCCCTCCTGGATTTCCGCTTCACTCAACCGTACCCTGGCCAGTACGCGCTCGTTCAGGCGGACCAGCCCGGTTTGCGCCACGGCGCCATAACCTGCTTCTGAATTCCAGGGAAATGTGATCTTGCTGACCACCACCACATCCACATCCAGTCCCAGGTGATGGGCCATGGCGCAGGCCACCGGGACGCCGCCGGCAGGAATGGCCAGAATCACGCTTTCGGGACCGATTTTTTCGACGAGCATCCGCGCCAACACCTCGCCTGCGTCCCGTCGCTCGACAAAGACGTGCTCCTCCTGGCGATGTTCAGGAAGGTCTATCAGATTTTCAGGCAGTGATACCATTGGTAAGTTAAGCAAACAGAGCGTGGCGTTTTGTTTTCAGATAATAGTCGGCAATATAATTGAGCGGCTTTTTCGCTTTTTCAAAATGTTCATGCAGTGTCCAGAAGACGTCCGATACATCAGACACCGCTGCCGCACGATGCTCGGCGGCCAGCCGGTAAAACTGCTGCCCTTTCTCTTCGTATTCCTCAGGGCTGATCCGGCTCCCTCCCGCGATCTGGGGGCGGATGTCGCCGGAGTGGGCATATCGATACTCCCTTTCGGCAAAATCCGGAAAAATACCGAGAATGAAGAGACAGATATCGGCGATGCGCTTATACAGGCCCAGGCGATGGTCATCCTCCAACACCTCGCTGAACCGGATCAGGCTGGTGATATCCATATCGTTGAATCGGATCTTCTTCCACACGCCCCTTCGGATTCGAAAGGTGAAGGCGTAGCTTTCCACGCGGGTAAATGACGACAGCATATCGGCCATGTAGACCACGATGGATGGGTCGTTTAACAATTCGACCAGATCTTGGGTGTCGAAAACCGGAATCGACATGGAGCGGCTTTTCTCAAGGGTGTAACTGACTGTTGAGAGATCTTTCGCCGCATGGCGAAGCAAAATCTCGAAGAACAGCGCCGGTGAAATCTTTACAACGATTTCATCGTCATCCATTATTCTGCGGAATACTCTGTCATCGGTGATAAATGAACGACAAAATTCGTCATCCTCTCGAATGACGGTTTTTAGCTGGGATTTGTTTCTATAATCCGGGGCGGCAACTTCGACCAAAAAATCAAGATCACGGTCGGAGAGCCTTAATCGCGTATATGTGTTATCGGGCACGTTCATTCTCGGATTATTAGGATTCGACTTTCAGAGGAGATTATATAAAAAATAAATCGTTGACGTCCAGCGGCAAGGGTTGCTCGCATATCGATTCGAAGACTATCGAAGGAAGCGCAAATTTGGCAACAGGATGTCTCGGTCAAACCGGCGTTACTCTGCCTGATCCACAATGCCTGCTATTAATTCTTTTTTAAAAATAGCATATTTGGCCTGGGTTCAGTCCACGAGGGGATCTTGATTCACTCCGGATTCAGATAGTGCATAAGCGTGCCTGCGGATGTCTTCTTTATACCGATTTTCCAGATCATCGCAGGCGCCGTAAAAGGCCTCCCATGCCGGAACGGCGTTGGGCCGTCCATGCCTGATGAACCGAATCGCCTCCTCCTTGTAAACATTTTCGATCAGTATCAGATAGCCGAGGACGGTCAGTGGAGATCTCCCCAAACCGGCGGTGCAATGCACATAGGTTCGATGGCCGGATCGAAGGAGGTGTGCGAGCATAGAAATGGCGGAAGGAAGGTTCCGACGCATATCCGGAATATCGAAATCCAGAATCGGGCACCGCATTGTGACGACATTCAATGCATTGGCAGCCTGGCATATCGCGTCGGAATCAATGTTCCAATATGCCAGGCATTCATCGTGCTGCAATGAAAGCAATGCCGATGCCCCGGCCTCTTCGCGAATGCGAACGACATCGTCCGGCGTCATGGGACATGAGCCAATGGTGATATCCGGCGTAATTGTTCCCCAGTTTAAGAACCAGGTCCACATCTTCGATCGCAATCATAGAGAAATGGGGTTTCGACCATGGCCGAAACCCCATTCAAATTGGCTGGAGGCCTGTCATGAAATGCCGGTCACTATTCTATAAGGCAGCCGCATGAGCACTGGGCATGCTTAATTTTGCACACGGATTCATGCTCTCTACTGCTCAAACACTCCTTGAAGGCCGATTCACAATCCTGATAACAGCTATCGTCAAGCTTTTTCGAAGATTCACTCATAATACACCCCCGAAATCGATTATAATTCCCATGCGTGTTTTCCGCTGTAAACCGTGATTGGTTTCAGGGTCTCATTCAACAGGGTAATTATGCTTTTGTGAAAATAAAGGGGGGCTGGGAAAGAGTGGCACCACCCCATCGCGGAGATCTTGGTCCACCGATGTCATGGGTCGGAAGGGTTACAGAATTTTGATGTACTCGCGTAGCGCCTGCTTGGCCAGCCGCCGCTTTCGGAGTTTCGGGGGAAACCGCTTCCAGATGCGGCCGGTATCCGGTTCGAAGATCCGGATGAACAGCCTTCGAATGGGACTGCCGTAAACACTGATCATCACGTTCGGCTGATCCGAGGCGTTACCGGTTTGGTGGATGCCGGAATCCAGGCTGCCAACAACGTCCACCTCACCAGGCGATAGAGTCAATCGATGGGTCACGGTCAGCACAGCGCGATTCTTGTCCTTGCCGTCGTCATTCCGGCGGTAGTGCACGATGTCCAAAGTCCCGAACGGGGTGCCGTAGATACCCCACGAGCTGTGATCGTGGATGGGGGTGAATTCTCCGGTCCGGTGAAAGTAGACCCGGATCGAAAATATATGGCGCGGATCCAGGTAGAGCAGGATTTCATTTTCGAAAATGCCGCATCGACCCGGATTCAAGCCGGGGGTCCCTTTGGCGATGCTTTCCAGTACACAGCTGACCAGAGACCTGTCCAGCAACAGCTTCGGTAACTGCGTTTGCATGTGCGCGATCCGCTTGGCGTCGTCTTCCAACCCAGCCATTTGATCGGACCAATCGCGACACAGCTGGATAAACTTATCGAAGGTTTGTTCTTTCATGTCGTGCACTAAGCAGTTCCTTGCCGGACGGCTGATGAAACACTCAATTTTGTGACCGGGCAAACGGGCGAACCAGGCTACGCCCTCCGGGCTGCGCCTCGGCAGGCGGGCCAACCGGCCGCTTTTAGTTTTCTAACTTCACATATTGATCATAGAACGCCGCCCCCCATCCCATGTCGGTTAACCGTTCCTGGATGAGCTGGTTGATACCGCCTCCGAGTTTCATCCAGTCCCCTCGTCGATATACCACCACTTCCGGATGTAAACCCGGCATTGTTTTAAGGCGCACCTTTAAACGACCCAGGGGAGAGCTTATAAACACATCCGTTTCCAGGTCCAGCCGGGAAGGGCAGCACAGTCCGGAGTCACCCACGCAACGGGAGGGATAATCTGGTTTTCAGCAAGAATCTGGGAGTGGATGGCCTCTCTTCGGATCAGAGAGAGCAACCGAAGCGGGTATTCCGGAGGGGGATCGGGTTCCGGGTGGATCTCGATGGGAAATCGGTATTTGCCGTCCCCATGATCAAACTGAAGCCCTTCGTAGGCCACCCTGGGCCGGTTGGTCCGAACGAATCCCCGCTGCCGGAGTTCTTAGAGTGATGTCTCCAGGAGGGGCGATGCCAGGGATTGGGAAAACACCCTGTCCGGGTCCGGGATGTTCACTGGGTTGCTGAGTCGGCGGGCCACCTCCGAGATGATCCAGTAGTCGGTCCGGGCCTCCTCCGGCGGCGACAGGACGGCCGAGACATACTGAACATATTCCTGGAAAAACGACCCGATCACGTCCTCTTGCTCCAGCATCAGGGTCGACGGCAGAACCAGATCGGCGGCTTCGGCCGTGTCGTTCATGAAGGCATCCACCGCCACCACAAATTCGACGCCTTTGAGGATTTTTTTCGACTGTCGTGAGTTGGCTGCCTGGTTCACAATGTTGATACCGTTGATCCAGGCCATACGGATGGGCGGGTCGGTTGCTTCGAGAATTTCTTTTCCCACGGTGGGTTTACAAAAGGAGCGTCCCGATCGGGGAACCCCATCCCGGGTCCAATCCAGATTTAACGCACCATATGCGTTGAGATTATAATAGCTGCCACCGCCGGAGCGGCCGATGTGGCCGGACAGCAAGGCCAATGCATTGATGAACCGGGCGTTTTCTCCCCCGTAGCGATACCGCTGGAGGGCCGTGCTGACCAGCGTGGCGGTAGGATCAGCTTGCCGATACCAGGAGAGCAGCGTCTCCAGATCCGCGGGTTCGACGCCGCAGACAGCCAGAAGCTCGTATTCGGCCCAGGCTTCCACGGCCCTCCGAAATGGTTCCCAGTGCTTAGTGTGAGAAACAATGTGGTCATCGACATCGCCGTCCTGAATCATCCGCAAAATTGCGGCCGCAGCCAGAAATCTATCGGTTCCGGGTCGAATGCGGATGTGATCGTCTGAGAACCCATCGCTGCCGTCCCCACCCGGGGAAATGGTTAAGATCCTGACTCCGTTTTTTCGAGCTTTTCGGACGATTGCGGCCAGATGGACCGAACTCCTGGAAAGGTCTCGACCCCAGTTGACGATGCGGGAGGCGTTTTCCAGGTCCAGAATATAGTTATTTTTCCGGGAGCCGAAGTCATGCACAAACGCCATATAACCGGCGGCATCACAAAGGGAACCCCGCACGCTGGTGGCCCCGATTCTCCCGAAAAATAAGCCGTTGACCCCCTTGAGCGCGCCCAGGGCTCCGGACCCCTGGACGTGAAGAATGGACAAAGGGTCTTTCCGATACGTGTCGATTTTTTCGGCACACAGATCCAAAGCCTGTTCCCAGCCGATGCGGGTCCACGTTCCGTTTGTTTTGAGCATGGGGTGGAGAATTCGGTCCGGGGATTGCAGCCGTTTGATGTGATTCCTGATTTTCTTACATGTGAACCCGGATGTCACCGGATGGTCCGGGTTTCCCCGGATCCGGATTTTTTCCCCCGCCTCATCGCTGATGATTAGCGAGCAGGCATCCGGACAATCCATGGTGCAGGCGGTGATTGTTTTCATACAAACATGACTTCCATCGGTGCCGGTTCTGTTCAGTCGACAGGCAGGATACCAGGGTCTCGGTTCGGGGTCAAAACGGGTGCCACACGTTTTGCGCACCGATCACGGGGCTTTTGACGCGGATGGGGACGTTGGGATGACTTATTCCGAGTCGTCGACTGTGAACGGCAACCGGACGGTGAATGTGGTGCCCCGGCCTTCTTGGGAGGTGGCGTCGATGGTTCCGTTGTGTTCTTCGATCAGTTTGCGGGTCACCAGCAATCCCAGACCCGTGCCCTTGGGTCCCTTGGTGCTGAAAAATGAACTGAACAGCTTGCGCTTTACGTCGTCACTCATGCCCGAGCCGTTGTCCTTGACCTCAAATCGGACAGCGTTGTTTCCCTCGGGAAGCATTGTCACTGCCACACGATGCTGCTTGCCGGGAGTGTCATCTTCGGCGCAGGCATCGATGGAATTGGACACCAAATTCAGCAGGCAGCGGTGAAGCGTTCGCCCATCCATGGACACCTCTTCGATTCGGGACGAAAAATCTTTCACCAGTTCGACCCCGGCCTCCCGCGCCCGTTCCTCAATGAGTTCGCAGACCTCATCGGCGATCTCGTTGGGCGAGCAGGGCTGATATTCGGGTTCCCGTTCTTTGGAATAGGAGAGTAAATCCAGGACAAGATCGGACGTGCGGCCGATATTGCGCTGGACCATTTGCCAGCCGTTCTTCAGCTTCTCGGCATCGTCTTTATCGATACCGATATTGACCATGTAGCTGCCGCCCTTAAGGCCATGTAAAATGTTTTTGACGCAATGGGCCATGCCAGCCACCGTTTGCCCGATGGCGGCCAGCCGTTCGGCGCCGAGAAGCTCCTTTTCCAGACGCTTGATTTCCCGGAGATCGTGAAAGAACGCAACGGCACCCATCATGCGTTTCTTTTCGTGTAAAAGGGTGCCCGAACAACTAACCGGTATGGATTCACCGGTCTTGGATACCACCGACGCCTCCTGCCAGGGCAAGTTCCAGTCGTTACCAACACCGCCCAGCATTTCGGAAAATTTGTCGTTCATTTCGTGCGGGTAAAGATCTCTTGCGTCCATCTTTCCGATGACCTCCGCCGCGGCATGCCCGAAAATCCGCTCCGCAGCGGGATTAAACGTGATGATCTGCCACTCACTGTCCGTAGCCACGATGCCGTCATTGGAGCTCCCGATCAACTTCCCTTGAAAATCGGCTTTCTGCCTGATGTCCGCCTGAAGCAGTGCATTTTCAATGGCCACCCCGATACGGTTTCCAATCAGTTCCAAGGCGCGGACATCGTCGGCGCTAAAGTGATCGGCGGTTTTGCTGGCGACGCGGATCACGCCAAAGGCTCGCTTTACCTTGTCGACAAGGGGGATGTACACCAGGGACCGCATGCCTTCCTGCTGCAGAAGCTGCATCTCATGGTCCACAGCATCCGGCAAGTCGCTGAAGGTCTGTATTTTACCGCTCTGGGCTGCATGGACGGTCATGGATCTTGCGTCAGCAATCCTGTTTTCATAACAGAGTGTTTCTGAATAACCGGTGCTGTATTGCAGGTGATACGTGCCGTCTCCGTTTCGGAGAAAAATGCAGATGCCGTCCGCCCGAAAAATGGTGGCCGCTTCCTCAATCGCATCTTTGATTCGGCCCTCGATGCTAAGTGGGCCGCTCAGGGTGGCATAAATGGAACAGAAGGTGGCCAGCTCCTGGGTGTGCCGCTCCCGTTCTTTTTCGGCCTTTTTGTCCTCTGTTTTGTCCCAAATCGTTTCGATGGCGCCGACCACCTGACCCTCGGGCGTTTTAATGGGTGCCGCGGTAAACCAGCACCACCTGCCGCCATTGCCCAGCCTCGGAAAAAATACTTCCGCCTCATAGGCGCCCTCAACAAGAGCTGATTTGCGCCATTTTCCACCGTATAATTTCCGAATTGCCAGCTCGTCGATTTGGTCCACAATGACATCGGCCATGGACGGGCGCTCTTTCTCATAAAACGGTTGCCACTGGTGACGCGTCCCGACAATGTCCCGGGCTGGAACACCGGTCAGTTTTTCCAGCGCTGTGTTCCAATGGGTCACCCTATGGTCTTTGTCGATCACGAAGGTGGGTATGGTGCTGCCCTGAATGATGTGCGACAGGGCCTGCTCATTGGCGATGGACTCGCTCACTTTCAGCGCCAGTGCCTCATTTTGGCGCTCGCGCTCTGCTTCGGCATCCTTTTCTTTGGTTTTGTCCCACAGCGTTTCGATGGCACCGCTAGTAGAGCCGTCCGGGGCCGTGATTGGGGCTGCCGTGAAAAACACCCACTTGCCGTTGTCGCCCATATGGGGAAAATACTCCTCGGCTTCGTAGGCGTCCTCGATCAATGCGGATTTTTCCAAGGCGGTGCCGTAATGCTGCCAAAGTTCTTCCTCGGAAACACCGTCCACGATAAGGTCCGCCATGGTGGGACGTTTTTCCGCCCGGAAGGGTTTCCACTGATCATCGGTGCCGACCATCGCCCGAGCCGGATATCCGGTGAGTGTTTCACAGGCCTGGTTCCAATGGGTGATCCGGTGGTGTTTGTCGATCACGAAAGTCGGTATGGTCGAGCCCTGAATGATCTGGGACATGATCCAATCATTGTCCGCCAGACGTTCTTGGATGTCGTGGAAAGTCCTGTTTCTGTGCTGGTTGATGTCCTGAACAAATTCGTAGAATTCTTCCAGAAGCTCTGAAAATTCTTCCCCCGCAAATTGGTTGGCGTGTAGCCGTTTGACAAGTTCTGTTTTTTTCCCTCTGATCCTGAAAAAATCCAACAGCGGCTGTGCCTCGACGTGATCCACCATAAGGACCCAGGGCGGTTTGCTGTCCTGGATCCCCGCACGCAGGCTGTCATCGTCGGTCAGTTCGATGACAAGACTCAGTTCCGGGAGCGATAGCAGTTCCTTGAAATCGCTGGTGGTATAAATACCGTTCTCCCGGGCATATATCATGCCTGCCGCCTGACCGTTGATGTCTGCCACGCCAAGAACCGTGGTCCGTGTTTCATCCGGGGCGTCGCGCAACAGGCTTTCCAAGAGCACTTTGCAGCGCTGGCCGCCCCCGATAATGGCGATATTGGATGATTCAACATGATCGATCAGTCTCATGCTGGGGGTCATAGCAGTGTTCCTTTGTCATTATTTACGTTTTGGCAGTCCGCCGGAACTGATGATGGGGATGCCGGATATCACTTTAAAAAAGCCACAACTGGGTGGAGATTGCAATATCAACCTCATCCGGTCGGGGAGACCGGTTTCAAATGCACGATCATTATAAATTATTCTAAATTCAGAAATGATTTGCTAAACTGTGTCTTAAGCGCCGGACATTCTTCTGCGGACCGGGTTACTCATGCATGAGGGACGGGGGATCCGTAAGGAAAATTACCGAAAATGGGAAAATACCTTGGATATGTGTTCTTAATCCTGATTGTTTTGGTAATTCTCGATTTGTTTAACATCGTGGACATACCGTATCTGGACATACCGGACTTCACGTCCGGCAAAAAGGAGATGATGGACTCATCCAAAGATGTTCTGGATCAGGTGAAATAATCGCTTGCACCAGACGATGCAGCTTACCTTAGAAGCTTAATTTAAAAACGAATTCGGAGGTCATTCCAGGAATTGTTGGGCCTGCTTTTCCCCTTCATTCATCAGATACTTGATAAACTCTGCGTCACGCTCGAGCTTGGACGTGTAGTCCAGACGGTCTGCAAGCTCCTCGTTCATTTTGATCCAACGGATGTCGATGGTCTTGTATTTACCTTTTAGTTCTTCTTTCAGGACATCGGCTTCGATCAGCCGATTGACAAACCTGATAAACTCAATCTGCTTGTTCAACGATAAATTACCGGCCAGTTCATTGCGCCGGTTAATGATTTCTTCGGCGGTCTGGGGAACGGTTTTGCTCTCCATGGGATTGATCTTGATTGCCCAGATTTCGTCCGGTCGCCTATCAACATCCAGTTGTAAAAAATTTGCCAGCGGTGGATTCTGGGAAAATAGGCCGTTCCAATAGGCGGCACCATCGATTTCCACCGCTTTGAAAAGGGTCGGAATTGCCGCCGATGCCATCAGCGCCTCCGGCCCTATTTCCCTTGGATCGATGGAATCAAAGACCTTAAACTCCCCGGTAAGGATATTCACAGCACCTAAGAACAGTCTTGGACTGGAGGGTTTGATCAGTCTTCGCAGTTCCTCGAAATCGATGTGATTTTCCAGCATGAGCCTGAAATCGAGAAATTCGTCTCTCGGAGACGCTGATTTCCAGAATTTCAGCATCCAATCGGTATGGTACGGATCGGCAGCATAGGATGGAATGATACGGTTCTGTATCAGCCGGGCGGCACCGATGGCTATGTTATTGAATACCCTCTCCCAGGGCGAACTGGCCGCGTTGGCGTTCCAGAACTCAACCAACCATTTGTATGGAGGATCTTCACACCCATTGGCTTCCTTCAGGATACCGTACAACGCGGCGGTGGCGCAGATAGCACCACCGGATGTGCCGCTTATCCCTACTATAGGGTGATTTTTGTGAACCCTTTTTTCCAGAAGCTTTTTTAGCACCCCGGCCGTGAACGCCGTATGGCTGCCGCCGCCCTGGCAGGCAATGGCTATCTTTTTTTTTGCCGACATTCCAATGCTCCTCGATTAAAGAATTTCTCGCGATAAGGCGGTCAGATTAATTCCTCCGGAAGAATAGGTCAAATTAAAACTCCGTTAACCAAGCCATAATGGTTGTTTTCCCAGCATCGGTGGTCATCGTTTCCGGGGATGACTGGCATTTTGGAAATAAAGATTTACCATTACATATCCTTGAAGTTGACCATCTGGAAACATGAACATGCATCTAAACATAATGACCGGCTGGCCGGCCTTCCTTGCGGCACTTATGCTGACCATGACATCCTATGCCCACGAAATTACAGCACCCGCAGATGCCGCGCGAATGGCACAGGCCGCGGGAATCTTCTTGAACTCTCTTTCCGTCGAGCAGCGCAATACCGTCATGTTTCCATTTGAAGATGAAGATCGGTTTGACTGGCATTACGTCCCCCGACGTCGGCCCGGTCTGGCCCTGAAGGATATGAGTTCAAAGCAGAAGGAGCTGGCCTTCCAGTTTATAAAAGCCGGTTTAAGCCAAAACGGATACTGGAAGTCGATTACGATCATGAAACTGGAATCGGTGTTGCGGGAAATCGAAACCTTCAACTGGTTCGGGCGGGATCAGGAGAAATACCATTTTTCCTTTTTTGGAACACCGTCCGCAACCGGCACCTGGGGATGGCGGGTGGAAGGTCACCATCTCTCGCTCAATATTACGATTGTCAATGGTCGACTGTTTGCCACCACGCCCCGATTCCTGGGGGCCAACCCGGCTCATGTCACAGCCGGCGAGCTTGGCGGCGTCCGCGTCCTGGCGGTGGAAGAGGACCTTGCGCGGGAGCTTATGAAGGCCTTGGATCCAAGGCAGCGGCAAAAGGCCGTTTTTCGAAAGCAGGCCTACAGCGACATCGTGACCGGCGCCGAGGAGATGGTGTCTTCATTGGATCCGGCCGGCATATCCGCCGCGGAGTTCACGGGGCAGCAAATGGAATTGCTCGCGAAGCTGATCGACGAATATGTCTCGCCCCTGCCGTCTGAAATAGCACGGCAACGCACGGATGCCATCCGCAGCAGTAATATGGAACGGATATATTTTGGCTGGGCCGGCGGATTGGAACCGGGACAGCCCCACTACTATCGTATTCAGGGCGACACATTTTTGATCGAGTACGACAATGTTCAGAACGGTGCCAATCACATCCATACGGTATGGCGGGATTTCGACGGTGACTTCGGTCTGGATTTATTGAGAGAGCACTATCGGGCAGCCCATGAGTGAGGCAGATCCACCAAACAGCCACAGTTTAATCGGGCGTTCCAATCAACTCGTTGTGAACCCTCTTCTCCAACAAAGTTGGAGAAGGCTACAAAATCATCCTCGCGTCGAGCGCCAGGCAGCCTTCCCCTTCGTGAAAGATTCGGAGTGGATTGATATCCAGTTCCCGGATTTCGGGAAAATTCATCAACAACCGGCTGACCCGGAGGAGGGTGTCGACGATGGCGCCGATGTCAAAACGTTTCTGCCCGCGTGCCCCAAACAGGATCTGAGATCCGCTTAATTCCTCGATCATGGCTTGGGCTTCCTGTTCTGAAATCGGGGCCACCCGGATGGTCGCCTGCTCGAAAATTTCGACAAAAATTCCGCCAAGGCCAACCATGACCACAGGACCAAACTGCCTGTCCTGTCTTCTGCCGACGATCAGTTCCCGTCCGCCGACCGCCATAGGCTGAACCAGAACACCATCGACTACGCACTCCGGGTAAGCTCTATCGACGCATGACGCCATTTCCCGATAGGCATCCATGACAGCGGATCCGTCCCGCAAGTTGAGTTGAACCCCACCCACGTCGGATTTGTGAGAAATATGTTCGGAGATTAGTTTCATGGCGACCGGATATCCCAGGGTCTCGGCAGCTTCCCGGGCTTTTTCCGCGGTCGTTGCCGTGAGCGATCGCATGGTTGGGATCCCGTAAGCTTCCAATACTTCCACGGCTTCATCCAGAAGAAGATCTCGTTGTTCATCTTGAGCGGATTCGATAAACTGTCCTACCTTTTCCTGATTACCGGCAAACTCTGGAGCGGTTTCTTCTACATGTGCCAGAGAAACCCGCGTGGAATGCTCAAAATTCAATTTCAGGGCTCTGAACATTTCAACGATCCTGGTAAAGATCGGGAATTCGGAATCCCGTCTGACATCGGATACCTCTGCAGAGGTAGCCGACAGATACACCGCCACCGGTTTGTTATGCTGCTGAGACAGAGCTTCCAGGCGGCGGATCAATCGTTTTGTTTCATTATGTTCCGGGGCGACCGAAGTGTGGAGAAAGACCACCCCGTCGACATTGTCCTGGGGGAGTGTTTCCTGGACGATGCGGTGATACACATCCAGGTCGAACAGATCGCCCAGGTCCAGTGGATTGGTCAATTTAATAACGGAGGCCCGAAAATGGGATTCGATTTCTCGGATGAACGCCTCCGGGAATTTTGCCAATTGAAAGCCGGCTAGCTCGCAGGCGTCGGCGGCCACAATGGCGTGGCCACCGGACCTGGAAATAATGGCCAGGCGTTTGTTTTTCAACGCGGGTAATCTCAGGGTTTTCATATAGTCTGAAAGTGTTGTCACATCCCGTACGCGAGTCATCCCGCATTGGTGAAATGCGGCGTCCACCACCTTGTCATCACTGGACAGGGACGCGGTGTGGGATGCCGCAATACTCTGCCCCAGTGTTCCGATGTTGGATTTAAACACCAGAATCGGTTTGGAAGAACGCCTTGCAACATCCATCAGGCGCCGACCGTCCCGAATACTTTCCAGATAGATAAAAATGATGCGGGTTCCCTCATCATCAATCAGGTATTCGAGCAGGTCTTCAGAATCGATGTTCAGCATATTCCCCGCGGAAACAAATTTATTGAGACCGATGCCGTCCTCCGCCATGTGGTTGATGATACTCAACCCGACCCCGCCGCTTTGGGAAATAATGGACACATCACCGTTGCGAATAATGGGCGTCAGACGGGGAAATGGCACGCAAAATCCGTTTTCCATGTTAATGACGCCGATACAGTTGGGTCCGATAAACTGGATGCCGTATTTGGCGGCCACTTCAACTACCTTGTCTTCGATCTGTTTTCCGGTATCGCTGTATTCCCGAAAGCCCGCGGTTTCGATAATGGCTGTGTGAATCCCTTTTTTTCCGCAGTCCTCCAATACATCGGGGACAAACCGGGCCGGCACCAGAATTACGGCAAGATCCACTTTACCCGGGATATCCACAATCGACTTGTAGATCCTTCTCGTGGCAAAGGAGCCACCCTTGGGACCGACGGCGTAAACCACACCATCGAATCCGAAATTGACCAGGTTTAAAACGATGTTTTGCCCCAGGTTGTCCGGTTTTGGGGAAACACCGACAACCGCTACACTGTGAGGATAAAAGACCCTTTTCATGATCACCGCCTTTGTTGTTCACTGCTTCGAGATTATGGGTCCAAACCGTCGAATCTTCGAGAATCTTTTGCTATCGGATTTCTGATTCCTATTCATATGTTATTTGATGATGATTGGCAATTATGCATGGCAGGAAATGCCGGGCGAAAGCTGTTTCGAGACGATTGCCCTGCATCCTGCCGATATGTTAGTGATCGTAAATAATCCTCAAAAAGTGATTGGATATGCTTCTGAAGAGCAGACATATGGCGTTGTTCGGCCTGACGGCGGTTATGTTTCTGAATTGTGCGTCGAATGCGAATCTCAAGGCCCCGTCATTCTTGACTCCAGATAAAGTCGTCATTCTCTTTAACGAAGTATATGGGACGGGTCGGCTGGACGAGATCGGACCTTACACCACGGAACGATTCCGACAAGATCGACCGATCGCTGTGTGGGTGCTTCAGGTATGGCAGGAACTGCAAAAGCTGGAATTCGAAAAACACGAGTTTACGATTGTCGACTCAGAAATCGATACCGAAAATGAGGTTGCAACGGTTGTTGCCAGATCCACCATTGAGACCCAAGCCGGAATTACCCGGCAGCAGGAAGTATTCATACTGGTATTCGAGAGGGGAAAATGGAAAATTGACGAACTCTTTGTGACCGAAGAAGAGCTCCAGCCCCAAGAGCGCAGCTTATAACGGCATCACCGGGGTGATGCGGAGCCCTGGTATCCTATCCTTCACGTGTTTGACGTGTTTGGGGCACGGCCATTTCGTTAAGCATGAATTCGGCTTAGAGACATAATGACAATATTATTTGAATCAGTTTGAAGCGAGCTCATTCTTAGTTTTGTAAGCGTTCTGTCAGTCATTTTTACCCGCACTTATCCTCAGAAACCACTGACTCAACGGTGACGTGGAACACACCCCTGCTGCTGTGGGATTTGCACATACACCAATGGAATGTTGTCTGCCCTTCGCTGATCTGATAAAGCATAAATCATCCCTCCTGTTGGCCGGAAATCGTACTTAAGGATCACCCAGGCGGCGACACATCACTACCTGTTCTTGGTTTGGATCATCCTGTTCCTGACGACTATCCATTCTCATCAGACTGTTTTCTCTTCCGATTTCGAAACGCTTAACGGGCAGCGCCGTGAAACCCAGATGTCTCACATCGCTGGTTGTGGGGCGGGTAACAGAAAAAGTTAGGCGATTGCAATGACCGTAAGCAAGAAAGAGCGGGGCTTGAGCATCGCGTCATCAGCGGCGCAACGAAAACAATAAAAAATGCCAGGCGGAAGGGGGCCTCCTATGTTCAAAGAGTTTCTTTACGTACTTTTATCGGAAAGTAAGCGTTTGAAAGAGGCCGGCGTCATGCCGCCCGACACGGAAGAAACCACCTACTCCAGAATCTTCGTGGTTGCCGTCTTCAGTCTATTGGAGATCGCGGTACTCTATGTTGGATTTGCCTATGAAATGTCCATTCCCATGATCGGGCTTTTAACGTTATGCGCCCTGGTGGCCACATTTATCGCGGGCAGCATATGCTTCCGTGTGTATCGATACTTTTCAGCAATCATCATAGAAGGCATGTTCGGTGGAGATTGAATTCGTGTGCAGCTAGTCTTGCTTACCCGACAGCATCCGAGCCACCTCGATGATGCTCCTGGCGCTGCCCACCACAATCAGTGCGTCTTCGGCTTCGAATCGATCTTCATTTTTGGGATTGAACAGCATTCTGCCGTCTGCTTTCTTAACGGCAATGACATTCACATCCATTTCCTCCTGGATCCCCGATCTCAATAAAGTCTCACCAATAAATTTTGAGTTAGGCTTGACCTGTATCTCCTCCAGCAGGATATCCGTGGTATCATCGGCGAAGGCCATTTCGAGAAATTTTATGACAGCAGGCCGCAATATGGCATGGGCCATGCGTCTGGCTCCGATATCGTAGGGAGAAATGACCTTGTCTGCCCCTGCGGCCAGAAGTGTTTTTTTGGTCGAATTCAGTTCGGCTCTGGCCACGATAAAGATGTCCGGGTTCAACTGTTTGGCGGTGAGCACTAAAAAGACGTTATCGGCGTCTGTGGCAACGGCCGTCACCAGCCCCTTTGCCCTGTGGATCCCGGCCTTTTCCAGTATGCCTTCGTCGGTGGCTTCACCCACCAGGTACAGGATCCCGTCGCTGTCCATTCTGGATACACGGTGCTCGCTACGCTCGATGGCCACCACGTTGATGTATTTCTGGGTGAGATAGCGGGTCAGGACCCTGCCGATCCGGCCATACCCACAGATGATATAATGATCTTTGAGTCTCTGTATTTGAGTGTCCAATTTGCGCCTCCCTAAAACCGCACGAATCCGTCCCTCCACGAGGAACTGGATGATATTGCCCACCACGTATAGAAAATAGCCCACACCCAAAACAATCAGCACGAGGGTGAACACTCTGCCCGGAGCGCTGATGGCATGCACCTCGCTGTACCCCACGGTGGCCAGGGTAATAATGGTCATGTACAGCGCGTCCATGAAACCCCAGCCTTCGATGATGATATATCCCAGGCACCCGAAACCGATCAGGGCAATGGAAAGCAGCAGGGATATCAGGAGTTGTTTTGTTCCATCCATAATGAGTGTGTCCAGATAATGGCGTCGCTACACGATGGATACCTTCTTTTCCAGATTTTTCAACCTATTTCTCTTTGTTTCGAACAGATTATCCAACGGACGGAATTCCTGGTTGAACCGAATTGGGAAAGTGGAATGCCGGGCACGTCACCCATCGGGGTATATCAAATCGTCAACCGTATTGAATTTGCGATCCGGACCTGCGGAATGGATGGACAACGTGTCGTCTCCGAACGTTATTTCGATCGGTGATCCCCAGCTGTCAATGAGCGCCCCATGTTGCACATACTCGTCATATAAATAACTGCCGGTTTCCTTGAGAGCGTCAATTAACATCGCTGTGTTCGTTGGGTACTCTCCGGTGTCCGCGTAATAGGTTTCGCATACGAAAGGAATATTTCTCAGCATACTTCTTGCCTGACGGGCTTTGGCGACTGCATTTTTATGAGCGCCGTAACCCAGGGTTTGATAATACACCTCACCCAGAACGATGGACAAACCCAGCGCCCCAATCAAGGCAAAGGTGATGTATCCGGCCTGCACATGATATGTGGTCTTTCGTTCAACCAACAGGAGGATGATCCACACCAGAAATGCCACCTCAACGAGGATACCCAGAAGGATCTTCAAAAGGAAAAACAGGATGTCGCCCTGGGTGGTGCGCTGCATCATATCCGCCCACGCGAGGCAGGGAAGCCCCATGAGGAATGTTGTTCCAAAAAGAATGCGCAGTGTTTGTTTCATCGGAAAACCTCCGGCCATACATGGCTCGCGGCATCACATCTTCCGTGATAATCGTGGTAATAACACGCAAGAGGACAGCCATTTACGTGTCCGGAACATCAGGATTTTATCATGAAATCCTTAGATACCGCAATGCAGGCACCGCTTTATATCTGCCCTCCCTAAGTTGCCTTGAATCATAGAGTCGGGCGTATAAATATTTGAAGCAGATAAATATTAGTGGGTACCGGTATCCCGAGTTCTATCTATTCACCGTATAAAAACTTGAGAAAAGCCATGGAAGAACAAGCATTGCCACTCGATATCCAGCTCAAGTGTATCCAACGAATTGAAGAAATCATGACCCATCATGGCCAGGAGCTTCTGTTGAGTCTGGTTTTTCTTATCGCCGGCCTGCTCATCGTCCGGTGGGCAATGAAACTGGTCCGGTTGGGGCTGGGCAAGCTGGTCAAAAATTCTGCGATAGCGGGAACCATTGCCAACGTCGTCCATGTACTTCTGCTGTCGTTTGTGCTCATCATCGCCGCGGCTGAGGCAGGGATTGAAATCCTGCCGGTCTTTCGTCTGGTCATGGCGGTCCTGCTGGTTGTTGTCGGGCTGCTGATACTGTTCCGACCATACATTCCGACACTGCCTTTCAAAGTGGGCCAGACGATCAAGGCTGCGGGCCTTTTGGGCAAGGTCGAGGGAACCACCTTTCTGAACACCCGGATCCGCACGTTTGACGGCAAGGTGTTCTTCGTTCCGAACACCAACATTCTGAACGACACCGTCATCAACTACCACTACACACCGACCCGTCGCATGAAAATCGATATCCCCATCCGCTACGATCAGGATCTTATGAAGGCCAAGCAGCTCCTGGAAACTGTCATGATCGAGGACCCCCGGGTGAAAAAGACGCCGCGCCCGGCAGTCTGGGTGCTGGATGTGACCAAGGGGTGCATCCTGCTCGGCGGCCGCTGCTGGGCGGACAACCTGAAGTGTTGGGCTACCCGGGTGGACCTCATTGAAAAGGCCAAACTTAAGTTTGACAGCGAGGGCATTGAGATTTCCTACCCGCATTTCGGTGTCCACCATTTCGACGAGACGCCTGAAAACCTGCACGGGGAAAAATCCGCTTTCGCCGGTGCTTAAGACGCATCCCGGGGACGTCGACCGGTCTATACGGGTTTCTAACTTGATTGGTGAACATGCGGATTAAGATTATTTTCTGTAGTTTGTTGGTGTAACACAGGAACTCCTGCATAATGGAGCCGATTGGCGTTTGTGCCCGCCACAATCGAGGATCATTTGTTATCCCTTTGAGCGATATGGTCGCGTTTCAAAAAATCGCTGCCGGAGTTTATGCATGAAGATTTACCGAACCGATACCTTTCCCTTCCCGCTTCCGAAGGGACACCGCTTTCCGTTGGAAAAATACCGGATGCTCGCCCAACGATTGGAGAACGACGGCATTGTTTCCGGACAAGAGATGCTTGTGCCCCGGGAGGCTGCCAAAGAGGAATTGCTGCGGGTGCATACCCGCGAATACATTCAACGCATGGAACACGGACACATGACGGCAAAGGAAATGCGGCGGATAGGACTGCCGTGGTCGACCGAGCTGGTGGATCGCGCCCGCCGGTCGGTGGGGGCCACCATAGAGAGCTGCTTTGCCGCCCTGAAAGACGGCGTTGCCGTATCGCTTTCCGGAGGGACGCATCATGCGTTCCCGGATCGGGGTGAGGGCTATTGCGTGTTCAATGATGTCGCGGTAGCGGGGAGCGTTTTACAGGCGGCGGATCTGGCCGAAAAGATCCTTGTCATCGACACCGACGTCCATCAGGGTAACGGCACGGCATTTATTTTCCGCAAGGATCCTACGGTCTTTACCTTTTCCATCCACGGGAAAAACAATTTCCCGTTTAATAAGCAAGAGGGCGATCTGGACGTGAGCCTGGAGGACGGTACCGGGGACCAAGCCTATCTGGAGGCACTGCGGCATGGATTGGACGCGATAAGTCGACGTTTCACGGCAGATATGGCCATCTACCTGGCCGGGGCCGATCCCTACCATGATGACCTGTATGGCCGCATCGCCCTCTCCAAAGCGGGGCTGGCCCGTCGGGATAGGGAGGTATTGGGGTTTTGTCGGAAACACCAGCTTCCGGTGGCCGTCACCATGGCCGGCGGCTACGCGAAGAACATTGCCGACTCGGTGGATATTCATGTCCAGACAGTCCGCATTTTCCGGGATGCTGCACTGGATTCTGAAAATAAGAAATCTCGATGAATCAGAAAATTATATTATAATTTTGCCCGGCAAGATCCAACCATATTCAAGACGCCGACAAAACAATTCAGATCCACAGACTTACCCACACCGGTGTGTATAGTTTGGCCACAACGTCCCCCTTTTTTTATATCCGAAAGTATAATTTGAACAGTGTATAACTTTTTGTTATCATGTGGTTTATTGTAAAATTCGAGGCCTTGTTTAGTGTCTGTCGGAAATAATCTCAAAGGATGGGATCTCATGATGAAGTCCCTGTGACAAAGTAGAACCTATCTCAAAAATGTGGATCAGGGTTCAGGGCAAGGCACGGGGCAACGGAAAAGCGGAGCATACACGTTAGTATGTGAGCATTTTTTGTTGGCCCGTAACACCGCCCTGGGCCCTTAGACGCGTTTTTGAGATAGGTTCTATATATTGCCAGGCGATACTAAATCCATATGATGACACAAACTCGATATCTTATTAGCCTGCTTTTATGCATCTCGATGACGGGGTGCCTTTGTATCCCCCATCAAGCAACGATACTTGTCATCGAGGCACTGGACGCGCGTCAACATATCACGTGCCATGCAACCCAGTTTCCGCCAACGAATGGGATTGAATTTTCATTCGGAGAGGTAGTGCTGCAAGTGAATGGGGATGATGATGATCTGTCTATTATTGTGTGTATCCCGGAAGGAAATACGGTCGGCATCAACCCACAAGACGTCAATGTATTATCTGAAAATAAAGAGCTGTTGGAAACGCTCGAATTTCATACCATGCGGCTCAATGATTTTTCAGGGAAACGTGATATCACGCCCGAGGATCTGGCAAAAATGGATGGGGCCACAAAGAGGATGTTGGGCCATGAAGGGTATCGCAAAATAGCGTTGAGAGCGAAATTGCAAAGTGACAGATCTCGAGTGTACTATTTATCTATCCCTCCGATCCGGGTTAATGGAGTAGACGTAAACGTCCCTTTGGTGAAATGTACGTTAAAGACGTTCACGTCATGTTAGAAAACCAGGCACTCGAAGATACGTCGCCGTTTTGTCGTCACCGCTGAACTACCCTTGGGCGGTTCGCAAAACAAACAAACCGTTGTATTTAAAGTAAGTTAGTTGGCTCCCCACAATGGGTGCGGTTCAGATAATGTAGACGTTTATCTCCCGAAAGGCCGATGCCCGGTCGCCATCAACTCTTTCGGACTCAAACGCCTTTGTGTAGTTGGCTAACAACGTCCCCCTATTTTTTTCTCTTGTCTGCTGGTTAACTCCCGGTTCCTTGACATCGTGTCTGATAACGGTCATAGGAGTCCGGGAGTCGACACTTATCACCTATTGTGAGGGAGTCGGGGCTCCTGCTGTCTCATTATACTTTCGTGAATCTATCTTCTTCCGGGTAGCGAACACACTGTGAAAATCAAGAACTCCGCACCTGAAAACAAAGCCAGGGAAGTCGTTGAGGCGTGTGCCGATTGCGACTGTTGCCGCCCGCCAATGGATCCTCCCTGTGCGGTATTTGAAGCGCTCTACCGGCTGTGGGACCAAGAAAAAGAAACCGGTGAATCGATCCGCGCCAACGCGCTTCGGAGAATAGTGGATCTTTGCAACTTCTGTGCATTGTGCCCGTGTCCTAATATTCGAGCGGATATTATCGAGGCCAAAACACTGTTTGTCGCCCGGGATGGGTTAACCCCAGGGGTTGCCTTGATTGAGGACGTGGAGAGGCTGGCACATGCCTGCGGGATTTTTCCCAGGATCGTCAATCGGCTGCTTAAGAACGGGCCCGTCGGCACCATGATTAAAAAGGGTACTGGGATCCAGCGGCAGAGGCAACTCCCTGCTTTTCCGGCTGAAAGCTTAGACAACTGGGCAAAGGGGCGCGGGTTGGGGGAGTTGCCGGGCATCCGTGCCAAACGAAAGGTTGCATACTTTGCCGGCTGCACGGGCCGTTTTCTCTTTCCGGAAGTTCCCAAAACCGCGGTAGCGCTTTTGGAACAGCTCGGCGTTGTCGTCCATTTCCCTGAGCAACGCTGCTGCGGAATGCCTCCTCTCTTGGAGGGGGATCGACCACTGGCTCTCAAGTTTGTCCGTGAGAACATCAACCGGATGGCCGAACTGGTTGCCGATGGGTTTGAGATCGTATGCAGTTGCCCGACATGCGCATTTTTATTGCGAACGGTCATTCCCGATAGAGGCGTATATTCCAGCGAGTACCAGGAATGGGCCGGTGGCGATAAAGATCATATCCTGGTTCCGGTCGATGCCAGGGATGAAACAAAGGGGCACATCAAGCTGTCCCGGACAATTTACCGAAACGTTTTAAAAGATGATGGAATTTTTGTGTCTATCGATCCACTGGCAAGAATCCGGGTGGCACAACAGACATGGGATATAGGCGAGTATCTTTTTGGTCTTCACCGGGCCGGCCGGCTGGCGTTCTCCGATGGTGGTCAGAATGACCGACTCGTCTATTTCGCTCCTTGTCATCAGCGGGAGCAGGAAATCGGAACCCCCTATCCGGAGTTGATGAGACTGATCTTTGGGATTTCTCTCGAGCAGATCGACGGGCAATTTTACTGCTGCGGTATGGCTGGGATCATGGGGTTCAAGAAAGATTTTTATGACATCTCTGTCCAGATGGGACTACCGCTCATGAACAAAATCCGCGAATTGAATCCGGATGTTCTAGTGACAGACTGTCTGAGCTGTCGGCTGCAGTTCGATCAATGCCTGCCGTATCCGGTATCCCATCCCATCGAGATACTACATAAATTCTGCTCCCCGAGCGATCCCCCATAAACATCTATCGGAGAGAACCCCAATCCAGCCGATTCCAAACCCTTTATAGGGGTGTCCCCAGGTAGGCATAAAATGGAACCGCTAAGTTGAAAAAATGGCCTTATTTTTATTTATTTTAAATTTATCGAGTAGTTATGTTGACCCGAGTCCACTGTTGTGGGGCCGTATGTGATTACAACGGCAGCATTGGATCTTAGGTGCGAGAGGCGGGGGTAATGAAAAAACGGATTATAAATGCGATTAAGTGGACCTTTCCCGGAATGGTTGTCTTAACTTTGGCTTTTGGTTGGGTGTTATACCACTTTACGGACTACAATCCCACGCGTGAAAGCCTGGTAAAATTTTTACTGGCAATGGTGGCTCTATTTATCATGGCCACCCTTTGGCATATTCTTGACTATCTGGCTGAAGATCATCTCCGGAATAAGGACAAGCCGCCCAATGAAAAAAAATCAGCTTGGGAATTGCTGATGGGCGAGCCATGCAAAAAAGAATGACCACACGAGGCATCAATGTTGAGTTAAACCTTCTTAACTATCACCTGAATCCATTCATTGACCGGATACGGCATCCAACTGCAGCAGCCAAACCGCCAACAAGGTAAAGGCGATACCCGGCAGGACAACCCATTGGGGTGAAGAAAGTCCCAGCCCCCACTCGATTGCCGCCACGGCTGAGGGCGTTAAAAACGTATAGGCGACCACGCGGGTGGGGCCCAGCCGCGGGGCGGTATGCTGAAGAATCCAGAATGTCACCGCCGTAGAAGGACCGGCAAGGTAGGCGATTCCCAGCCATACGCCTGCATCGGGGACCTGCAGCCCGCCGGTGCGCCACACGGCGGCCACCAGAAGCGCCAGCGTGGCGATCAGGAGACTGTAGAACGTGAAGCAGACCTTGGATTCATCGCGCTGCAATTTTTTCATCGACAGCACATACACGGCCAGGCAGATGGTCCCTAAAAAGAAGATCCAGTCTCCACGGGACACCTGAAAGGCGAGCATCCGGTCGATATCTCCTCGGAAAATGACCCAGAGGGTCGCTGCCATGGACAGGGATAAAATGCCCAGCTGCCGCAGGTGCAGCGGTTCTCCCAGCAGCCTGCCCAGGAGCATGGTCATCAGGGGCAGTGTTGTAAAAATGGTACTGGTGTTTAACGGGGAGGTCTCTTTGAGCGACTGGAACATCAGAATGAAAAATAACCCATAGCTTCCCCCCACAACAGCGTAGCGTCCCCAGTCTTTCCAACCCGGGAGCCGGAAATCTTCAACAAAGGGCAGCATCAGCCCAAAGACAGCGGTAGCGGCCAGAAACCGCCAAAAGGTCAGGACCGTGGGATCATAACCGGGTGTGATGGCGGCCACCACCGGAAACGATCCGGCGATGATCACAGAGTAAACGACCATCCACAGGTGGGCCTTCCGGATGGTTTTCGCATCAGTGAGGCCATCGGTGGGCCGGTTTATGTCCTCCACTGCTTCCTGTGTCATTTTGAATGATCCCGGTCCTAAACACGCATTTCTGCGCATATGTTTGGAATGGATATCGTCTCCATCAGCATACAATGAATGAATGGATCAGAACTGAAAGCTCTCATATATTCAGAACTGAAAGCTCTCATATATTAGGTACGAATTTACTTTAATGAAGTGCTAAAAAGGGACCGGGGCAGATGGGTCAGGGTAACGTAAGGATCTATCATTTGCATGAGGCGAATAGGGGACTAATCTAGTACTCTTTCTTGATGTCGGGTTGACAGGTCCAAAACGATTGCCAGCCTTTATATTATACGTGCAGATAGAATTTACGATCGAACGGGAGCAAATTTGATATGACTAAAGAACTGAGATCCCCCCGCATCACCGATCATTCCTGGGGACGGCTAGTGGTCGATAATCGGGACCGTTACAAAGACGCGAAGCTTTATCACGGCGGATCGCGCAGATGGGATTGGAAAGAAACCGGTACGGATCATGTCCCCGGCATTCAGCCGGCAGACTTCCAGGAATTGCTGGACCATGGAGCCAAGGTAGTGGTTCTTTCCAGGGGCGTACAAAACGCACTCAGAGTGCGTTCGGATACGATTGAGATGTTAAAGAAAAACGGTGTCGTGGTTCATGTCTTTCAAACCGATGCGGCGATTCGCCTGTACAATGAATTGCGGCAAAACGAGCCGGTGGGAGGCCTTTTTCATACAACCTGTTAGCGTCATCTTCCGCACTAAAAGAGACGTTTAAATGGCCAACTACACCGAAAGGCCAACCTAGGATTGGTTGGCCTTTGTCTGTTGGTGGGGTGCGGAATTTCGGCTGGATCCCACATCACAACGGTTCAGTGATTCGGTTCCAGATCACCTGATCCGCTATTTCAAACAGTCTTGATATCCGCTCACCGCTTAAGTGCCTCTGCCAGGGGTCTGAATGTCTCTGATTTGAGCTCCACCGGTACGGGCTGATCCGTATCATCGGTATCCCAGCACTGGGTTTCTATCCTGACATAGGTGTCCTCAATGTCCTCTGGCTTTAAGATACCTTCGGGTATCTGATCCTTCGCTTCCGACGTTCCCTTTTTGGTGGCATAGAACTGTTTCAAATTCGATTTAAGCAGGCGAACCTTGTATTTTATCTTGCACTCAGAAGGGTATAGGGCCGGATCCAGAGCGTTCCAGGTGATCATCGGGGCAAGAGAATTTCCCGATGCCTGGATGTTTTCGACATACGGCAGTGTTGCCGCCTTATCCAATCTGTGGGTTTTAGCAGCGGCTTCCTTTCCTTTGGCATCCTTGACGTTGATTTCCCACGTCCCCAAATGTTTCTTTGGATCAAATGGCGGAAACGGATTGTGCAATAACAGGACGTTCTTGTAAATCGAGCCGATGTTTCGGGATGCCAGGTTAAGGACCAGACCGGTGTCCATGTTGGTTGCGGTGGCATCGACTATGGGCGAATCACCGACTTTAACGATGGCTCCCACCTGCACCACGACGCCCGGGGTAAATCCCAGTTGTCTGGACTCCTCTGGAAATCGGTCTATGAAGACAAAGGCGAATTTTATGTTCGTTGCATGAGAATTCGTTGCCAAAAGTACCAGAGCAAGTACCAGGTAAACGGATGCTGTCATGTATTGTCGCATAACGCCTCCTTTCCGAACGATCCTCTTATAAAAGTTATGGGTGTTTGGGCTTAAATTATCGAATTGACGCTATAAACTCATGATGTTAGGGTGAAATCCGAAGAAGATCTCACCATGTTCAGCTTGTGGAATTCTTAACTCTGGACGAGCTCCCTGGACCGTCCAGCGTGTCCATGAATCTGATTGCATGAGCAAATGATTCCTTCAAACGACACTATCGATTCCCGGGTACCGCTGAAAACGATCATTCTGGATCTGAGCACCTATACGGCCAGACTCCTTTTTGAGAACCAAAACACCCCCCTTGAAATCCAATTTGATAAGCCTTCCCGAAGGTTCTACTTTTCCCTGATCTGCCTGGTCGCCATCGAAATGAAAAAATTAGACGAGCCGGGGTTTATATACATCCGCAAGCATGAAAAAGTATTGAAAATATTAGATAATTCTTTGGCGGGAGAGAATGCGTCCAAAACCGTAAACGGTATGTGGGACAAGATCCGAAAAGCCTGGCGTCATAGACTTCCGGATCTGGAGACAGGTTCCCTGTTCACGGTCCTGAATCGGGACCAGATCGCACCTTATGAGAAGGGGGGAAAATTCAGGTACGATTGTTCGGAAGCCGAGTGCGACATTTGGGCGAACCTTTTTAACTACGACGAGACCAATACATGGCGTCTCAAGTTTGCCATGGATTCGGCTTCCCTGGAATTGGCCGATGTCTCCGTCGTTTTCGGAGATTTGAAAGACGATGCCGCATGGCAAGAATTTACAAATCGATTGAATCGACAGCCCGGAGCCGACGTCAGCCGACAAACAGGTACACCGTTAAAGCGGAAGAGGGTCGTTTCGGCCTTTGCGATCATCGTCTCCGTGTTGCTGTTGACGGTTGGAATCTGGTATTCGCATACGAACCATGTCGAACCGGTAGCCGATCAGAATGATTCGGATATCGCCTCTCTTGCGATTCTCCCCTTTATGAACATGAGTGGCGATCCCCAGCAGGAGTATTTCAGCGACGGTATCACCGATGATCTTATTA
>Ga0056119_1000039_pt1 | contig 33702 bp, 30 predicted proteins | sample WorMettaBAHAMAS1_FD_80076 | JGI IMG/M metagenome (GOLD analysis project Ga0056119, IMG submission 80076) | Marine gutless worms symbiont microbial communities from Max Planck institute for Marine Microbiology, Germany - Olavius tantulus BAHAMAS.1 ...
ATCTGCTTTCGTGACGGTCAGATTTATCGTATCAAAGGTCTTATTGGTAAGCTCGATTACATCGATAACACCGGATGTGGCCGTCAGATCCAAGATTCCAGACCCGCCTGCTGGCGAGGTGAATTCGACTGCGTTGCCGGGCGCTCCGATCGATGCGGCCTGAAGGGTAACGTTACCGGTAGTTGTTATTTCAGCTGTTCCCTCAGCAGGAGCGGTGATGGCGCCCCCGGCAATAATGGACACGTCTCCAGCCCCGGTAATGCCTATTTCGTTGATCAGAACAGCACCGGTATTTATTTGATTGATAAAAAAGCCACCAGTTCCCGCACGGCCGACGAGAGCAGTCGGGGTTGTCGTATCTATTCTGATGGGATTGGCGCTTGTGCCCACTGATTGCCCCGCACCTGGCGATGAGCCGAGTGATACGATTGCGCCACTGATGGAATTAGTCCCGGAAGCCGCGAGAATCGATCCTTGTGTGGATTGAACACCTACCTGGCCGGTGCCGGTGGTGGTCAGTTGGTGAACTGTAACGTGTCCCTGTGCGCTGATGTTGATATCTGCGCCGCCAGCGTCTATGATAGTTGAATCTGCCATGGTGAACACGCCGAAGGTGCCTGTATTGGCCTGGGTGCCTCCGGGATGATTAGCGATAAGGGTAATGGTGCCATTTGTTGTGGCGATGTTCGCGTTGACTAGAATGTCATCACCGGCGTTCATTTCAAAGGTCGCGCCCCCAGTGGTCAACGAAATCGCGGAATCGATAGTGATTTATTGTTAGCCTGAAGAAGAATGTTTCCGGCTACCGCATCCAAGGCTGCTGGACTAACGTTCCACGGTTCCGCTAGGGGGAATCGGCAAAAAGGACACTACCCCCGTTATTTCCATCGGTGTTGTCCGCGGAAACCAAAAGATCGTCCGGGTCAAGCAGTAAACTACCAATGGTGCCTTGTTCCGCACTTAAATCCACGGTCCCGCCGAAATCTAAATACTGCTTACCAGACACCTCCGCAAACCCGCCATCGCCGCACTCGGCCCCGCCTCGGGCACTGATGTTGCCGTAAAAACGGGTCACTTCATCCGACCAGACGATTATTTTACCGCCGTCGCCCGAATCGATGGCATCGGCATTGATTATGGAATCGGCACCCACGTAGGTCCGACCGGCGTTCGGGACATCCGGGTTCTTACCCTGGTAGTCGCCGCCAACAAGCACCTTACCCCCGCCGCTACGTCCGCGGGCAAGGATCTTGCAATAATGCACCAGCCCGACCTTGTCGCCGGTGATGCGCACCTCACCGCCGGTCTCGCCCTCATCCATGCCGGAAACATCCAGGGTGCCGCTGTTATAGACGATGCCCTGGTCGCCGCCGTCCAGGCGGATGATGCCGTTTTGTTCTTCGATGGTGGTCGCCTCGATGACCCCGGTATTATTGACCACCGATTTGACCGCATCGAACGAACTCCTTGCCGAGAGAATGACTTCACCGCCGTCGGCGGAAATGGTGCCGCTATTTAATAAGGTGTCTTCCATGGGCTCGCCGTCGGGTCCGATCACCTTGCCGGTGACCGGCGCATCGATGGCAAACCGGATCATTTCATTTCCGGCAAAGGCGAGGGTGACCTGCTCTCCGGCGCACAGGCTGACCGTGCCGAGGCTCGCCAGAATCTCTCCCTGGTTTTCAACACCCGGAGCGATGAGCGACACATTGCCCTGGTCTGCCCGGATCAGACCCTGGTTCAAAATGGCGCTCAGCGGTTGTCCCGGATCCTGAATAAAGACGTAGTTCCCGTTCAAAAAGTCATGGTTGGCCATGTCGAGGGTGCTGGCAACGAAACCGGCGGTTTCGATCCGGCCCGTGGGCCCGACCAGGAGGCCGTTGGGATTGATGAGAAAGACCCGGCCATTGGCGGAAAGCAGACCATGGATCTCGGACGGATCCACACCCACCTATCGATTTAATGCCACGGCAGCAGCGCTGGGCTGCATAAATTGCACCGCCTCGGGTCGGGCAATGCTGAATTGTTGCCAGTTCATGATGGCTTTGGGGGTTCCCTGGTGGATATTCATGGTCTGTGGATTGGCCATGGAAATCTCCGCCTCTCCGGCAACCACCTGGCCGCCCTGGGGCATGCCGAGTGCGTGCATCGGGAATACCAGGGAATAAATCATCACCATCAGGAGCAGTGATGTGCCTTTTTTCCGGGGTAGTCTGGCAATCATTTTTTTATCTCCCGCCACCTCTGCAAGGGTGAAAGAAAGGGGTGTATTTGGCTTGAGGATCGGGGTGTGTTCCCGTCCGCATTCAGAAGCTGAAATCCAGATCCGTGTCAGTCAGCATCACTGGAAGCCGGCCTGGAACCTGTCCCTGCGACGGCAAGGGCCGGCATGACGGAAAAATTTTCCCGACTCCTAATTGTCTATGAAAGAACATCCGCAGGCACCGGTGCCTTCCCCCGAAAGCAGTTGGAATTTCTCGGGAGAGCTGCTCCGGACTGCTCGAATCCGCCGCCTCGCCGATTGTCTGAAGCGCTATGGTGTTTGTACAGCAGAAGGCCAGAAGATCGGACACCCCTCTATTCAAGGCATACTATCTGTTTGCGGACAACAGTCAATCGGTCAAAGGCATGATTTCAATGCGTATATTTTCGTCTAAACTGTTGGGTTTGGACATCACACATTTCGATGATTTCAGTCATTGAGCATCATACGAAAGTACTAGTTGTCATCCATGATGCTTCGGCAGATGTTATTATTTTGGTTTCTTCACAAAACGAATCGGAGTAAAAAGGGCTAAGGATTCAAGTGTTTGTTTCTTGGTTTTTTTTATCTTCGAATTTCGCACTTCACTTGGCCCCTCGAATCCTCGACCCCTTGGATCCTGATTTAGCTGCGCCTCTTAATTGAAATTACCAGACCTTCATAGTTAACACCCTCAAATAATGGATAGAGAATTGTTGCTTTAAAACAGGTTTAGCGAGATTAAAAAGTAGTTGATGGCAGAGGGCTGGTCCTGGACCCGTCGAACGGGGATCGCATAGTCGTATTTAAATGTAACGCGCTTCTTGTAGAAGAGCCGGAGGCCAAGCCCATATCCGTCCAGGTGGCTCTGTGTTCTCTCACCGGGGAGAGGATCGTTGGTAAAGACCGCCCAGTAATCATAAAAGGCCGCCAGTTGAATCACCTGCCCCACCTTCTGATTGAAAATCATCTTTTCGGTAAGACCCGGCGGGGCAAAATTGATCTCCGCCGACAGGGTATAACCGGAGTCGCCAAGAAAGGTAGCCGGATCGAATCCGCGGACCGATCCGTAACCTCCGATCACGAATGTCTCGATGGCCACCAGGCGGTCGTTGGTGTACTGGCCTGTACCTCTCAAAATGAGATTGTTGTAACCGAAAAGCTTTTGGATTCGAAGGGCACTTAATGTGAGCCGCTCATAGTGCTCGCTTGGATTCTGGCGTGTCGGGGGTTTGTCCTGGACAAGGTTCAGCTTTCCGAACACGCTGCTGAAACTGAACAGGTTTTTTCCCAGGTACCGGTCGAGACTTTCATAATCGATCGTAATAAATCCCGCATCCAGCTCGTCGATGTTGGTAACTTCTTCCTGGATTTTGGTCTTTGAATTCTTGTGATCGTATCCCAGAGTGAATTTCAGGGATCGGTTACGCTTCGCAATGAACGGATGAGTTAGCTTTGCCCCGTAGATTTGTGTATCGCCGTCGAATCCCAGATCGGCAAGGTTTTGCCCGACCAGAAAATTTCCGCGGAGATACCCCAACTCGATGCTCGTGCCGTATTGGAGCACCGGTATGGTGTACGTACCCAGAAACAGCGCCGCATCCTCTACATTGTCCCCCATGACGCCTCTGAGATACAATTTCGAACCGAACCTGTGCTCCACGATGTCCATTGTGGCGCCAAACCGGTTTTGGCTGGTCAGCGGAGACCCGTAATTGTTATAATCAAGACTCAGATTGATGCCTGCCGTGAGCCATCCGGTGTCCTTGGCATCCACGACCACATCGACGTCCCCGGGCTTTTCGCCTCTTTGCAAAACGACGCCGGTTTTGACATCCGGCAGCTCATTCGTAAGGACGAGCGCCTTTTCCAGTGCCTCCTCCTTCACCACACCATCTTCCAGCTGCCCCTTAAAATACCGTTTGATCACGTTATCCGCATAAACGCTGTCGCCGGAAACCTTGAACTCCCCGATGTTGCCCTCCATTACCGCAATTTCGAGCACGCCGTCCTGGATATCCTGCTTCGGCAGATAGGCCCGTGCCAGAATAAAGCCCCGTTCCTGATAGGTGATGGTGATGAGATCCACCAGTTCGCTCATCTCCTCAAGGGTCAGGTCCCGGCCCTCGAAATCCTTGGCAATCGCCTCGAGTTCTTCCGTGCTGATCACCTCATTGCCGGAAAATCGGATATCCCGAATCGGCACGCTAAGCTGATCATCCTCAGCCGGCTCCTCCAGAAGCTCCCCTTCCTCGGGCTCCAATGGTTCCGGAAGCTGAATCTCCGACCCGTCGTCCCCCGGAAGAGACGGCTCAGGCAACTGCATTTGGACCAGCAGATAGTTCTCCCGTATCCAGCCCTTTTGATCGCCTGCTGCGATCCGGTACCAGTCTCCCTGGCCCTCCACCACCTGCACCCTGCCACTCACATTCGCGATAACGGGCTCGTTTAATCCGGGGCCGCTCCGGAGATTTATGAGGATTCCAATCACCGTGCCCTCCAGAGGCGGCTGGTAAATCTCGGCTAACGCAACGCCAAACGGCGTCGCCAGGATGAAAGCTGCGGTCAGCAAGAGTATGAACATGCGCATGGCTTCGCTCCCGGGTTTCTTATAGGTTTCGGCAGCCGTGGATCCATTTTGGGATCTATCTTGAAAAAGTTCGTCGATCAGAGGTATGTGGCTAAAGGCCCATGACGGCTGTGCCATGCTGTGGTGCGGAACATCGAGCTGCTTGTCCGCCGTCAAACAGGCGTGGATTCCGTTGGACAACACGAGACGCCTGTCGGCCGATTAATATATGGCGTCCGGCTTCCGCCCGCGGACATGTTGCTGCCCGCTGCCTGGGGCAGAGAAGATGGGGAACGGTTTGAAAGGTGAACCTACCACATGGGGGGATACAAACACCCGTAAATGGGCGTAAACGCAGTCATGCGGTGCTATACGTAAGCTTCCCGGACACGCCCCGCGTTTTAGCCCCCCCCGTAAGCCGCCAATCAAAACGCGTGGACCATCAGAACCGGATCGAATATCAACGTATAAAGCATTATTGGGAAAAATCTGTGATTAATTTCACATAACCAGCCTCAACTCCGAATGTCAACGGGTTTTTGGATTTTTAGGATTTAAGATATTAAAAACATTAAAGAAGCAAAGGATACCGGGATGAAAAAAAACATGATCATCGGTGTTATGGGAGGTGGGCACGTTAATGAAGCCGACGCAGACCACGCATTCCGGCTCGGACAACTGATTGCGCAGCATGGCTGGGTGCTTTTGAACGGGGGGCGGAACTGCGGAATTATGGATGCATCCGCCAACGGGGCGAAACAAGCCGGTGGATTGACCGTCGGCATTCTGCCGGACGAAGACACTACCCGGGCTTCGGACTATATCGACATCCCTATTGTGACCGGTATGGGCAGTGCCCGAAATGCGATCAATGTGCTGTCCAGCGACATCGTCGTGGCCTGTCCCGGAGGCACCGGGACGTTATCGGAAATTGCCCTGGCCCTGAAAGCGGGTAAAACGGTGGTGCTCCTCAACATGGACCCCGGATCGGCCTTTGATGGTTATCGGCGAGCAGGCAGTCTTATGGAAGCTCGGGATCCGGAACATGCCATCGAGTTGATTAAGGAGCATTGAGGGGTCAAGGGGCCAAGGATTCGAGTGAAATGACAAACTTTTAAACCTTGAACCTTGAACCTTTGAACCTTTGAACCCCAAGACCTTGAACCCTTTGCCCCGTGAATCCTTATCCCCTTGAACCCTCGAACCCTCGAGTCCTCGAATCCTCTTTTTCAATCAATCCCGCCGAGAGAATCGCTTCGGCAAGGGCAAGGTCCTCGGGAGTCGTGATTTTCAGATTCATATCGCTGCCGGGGATGATCTTCACCGGCCGCCCCATCCGCTCCACCAGCTGAGCATCGTCGGTGATATCATCGGCACGATGACCTCTGGCCTGATGCGCCTCAAGGATTAGCTCATATTGGAATGCCTGTGGCGTTTGGGCGGCCCACAGAGATTCCTGCCGGACGGTGGTTTCAATGACAGACCCCGTATGGACGCGCTTGAGTGTGTCTTTCACGGGGATGGCCAATATGCCGGCACCGGTTTCAGCGGCCACCCCAATGCAGGCGTCGATCTGATCCGGCATGACCAGTGGTCGTACCCCGTCGTGGATGACCACGATCTCGTTCTTACAATCTGCGTCGAGCAGGCCGTTATATACGGAATCGAATCTCTCGACTCCCCCGGCCACCAAATGAACCGGCGTGGCGACTTGGGCTCCCGGAAGAATGGTTTTCCGGCAGAACGGAAAATCGGTCTCCGGAATCACCAGATAGATGGCCCGTATTGCCGCACACCGGTCAAATGCCTTTAGGGTTCGCGCAAGAACAGGGATGCCTCCCAATGTCAAATACTGCTTCCGTGTGTCGGATTGCATCCGCACGCCCTGTCCCGCTGCTACAATGATGGCCGTTGCGGTGGGCCTGTCACGGCGTGTTGTGGGGGTCATAGTGAATCGGCCTATCGAAGATAGCTGAGCTCTTTGGGAAGGGGTGTTCCTTTACCCATGGAGTCTTCACCATAATTGACACCGGCCAGGATTTCGATGTCTCGCAACGCTCTGGCGTCTCCCTCAAAGCGGACCTGAGAGATATTCTCCTTCTGTATCTTGCCTCCGGCCCACTGAATGTCAAGAACGCTGCTGGCATCAAATCGGTCTTCTCCGACACAAAGTTCAACCCGCCCCCCGTAGTGTTGAACAATTTTAGCGACCAACAGGCTGGGACGGCTATGGAACCCAAGCTTCACCGGGATGCCGGTAGTAATGGCGGTGCGTTCGATGTTTTCGTTTAAAATTTCCTGGGCAAGATCTTTTCCGGCGTTGAGAAAATGGCATGTATAGTAAAGCCCATAGTTGACTGTTCGCTCCAGTAGTTTCTCCGGATCCACCAGTTGGGACAAGCGGGTTTGAACCGTTTTGTAAATACTTTTGTATCCGGCCTCGTGCAGATGGCGCTCGTAGAAGTGTAGTAATCTTCCAATCATCTGCAGCAAATGGAAAACGACCGAGAAAAACCCTCTCAGTTGTTTGAATTTCCGGTCACCAAATCGATAACCGCCATAAATCACATAGGTGTCGAAGGAGGATTGAAGATTGTGGACCAGCATTTCAACCCGCCGGATTTCAACCTCGTTCACCTTTTCGGGAACCATCCTGTGCAGCTGCACCTTTTCATAGGGCTCGTAAAATCGCAGATGATCCAGTCGAGAAGCGATGGATAGAAATTCGCTGGCTATTTTGACAATGTATTTTTTCTGAAGATCCCGGTTTTCATCATCGATGTCAAATTCCAGCATTTCACTGGTGGTGACACCCGGAAAATCTGTGGGAGATAGACGGTTCTCGGGGATGCGGATACGGAGCCGCTCGGCCTCTTCGATAATAACCGGAGCCATTTTCATTAAGGAACTGGTTAGAAAGTCCAGAGTCTGAAACCCCTCGGTCCTAAACTCCATGCTCTCCGGCAGATCGTAAAATTGGATGCGATTGGAGATGTGTTTTTGCGAATACCCGCCTAAACTCAGGTGACGGACCGCCGCCGTCAGTTCACGATAGAAGTACCAGTCCTTACTGTTTTTTGCGCCGTGAAAATCTAGGAAGTCTTCGTTTAATTGGGATGTCGAAATCAGCTTAGAGTATAACTTTTTCGTGAACACGTACCGGGTCGTGTCGAAGTTCGAAATGTATAGGCAGCATTCGAGGTAGTCTTTAGAAAAAACATTGAGCTTCTCTGAAAAAGAAATATCACATAATTGCCGTTGGGAATCCATGGATTGAATTTCATCCTTTTGATTTCTAAAGGTAGCCGGCTCCATAAACAAGCGCCGGCAGGTCGCCGGCTTGATGAAAAATGAGTCGGTCGGTCAGAGCAGTCAATAAGCCGAATTCTGTTCCTGCAACAGGTCACCCCATTGCAGGCAACGATCATTCATCTGGAGTGACGGTTGCCCGCCACTTATAGCGACCTACCCGGAAGCTCGGACGGGCCGTCCTCAAGCGCTTCCCTATTTGGTCTTGCACCGGGTGGGGTTTGCCGAGCTTCACCGGTCACCCGGGGAACTGGTGTGCTCTTACCGCACCGTTTCACCCTTACCGCAAAAGATTTACCGAAGTAATTCGACAAACCCTTTGAGGCGGTTTACTTTCTGTTACACTTTCCTTCGCGTCACCGCGACTCCACGTTATGGAGCACCCTGCCCTATGGTGTTCGGACTTTCCTCCGGAGTCAGGCAACTCCAGCGATCGTTTCGACTGCTGCGACCGAGCCGACTACTCATAAAAATAGGGTCCAAGGAATCAAGGAGTCAAGGGCTCAATAACCAGAACTTGGAGGTTTTTTTTCTGGTGCCTAAGTCATCGACTGTATGATACCATCTCGGCCCTCTGTACCCCTGTTCGCCTCCGTCGCCACCTCAGGCGGGTAAACCTCGAATCCGTGAACCCCATTGGATCATCCCTCTTTCCAGTAGATGATCCTCTCACACCATGGACAGATTTTCAAGCTGTCGCGCCGATGTAGCTCGTTATACATTTGGGGAGGTATATTCAGGTGGCAGCCTTGGCAGACAGCGGCGATCACGGGAGCGATGCCGGTCCCGCCTTTTTTCATCTTGATACCGTTATAAATATGCATCAACTCCGAGTCGATACTGTCTGAGTTACTTTTGGCCTGCCCGTCGAGATCGGCCAGCCGATTCCGAAACACTTCCCGTTCTTTTTCCACTGCAGCCTTTTTTTCAGCGATTTGCTGCCCCAATTCGTCACAGTCCTTCTCATATTCGGAAATCTGCTGCTCCAATTTTTCAATGGTGTCCAGGCATTCGATCATGGTGTCTTCAATAGACGAATTCTTTTTCTTGATATCGTCAATCTCCTTAAGTAGGGATTGATATTCCTTATTTGTCTTGACCGTATTGAGTTTTGCCTGGCTCTTCTTGATGTGGTCAATATTCAGCTGGGTATCTGATTCCAGGGATCGGTACTCTTTTTTCAATTCTTCGGTGCGCTGCCGGCAATCGTCAAGTTGGGTCTGCTTTTCATCACTTTGTCCAGCTAGGGCAATCAAGATGCCTGGTTCTGTTTCCAGTTGTTGGCGAAGCCGCCGTATTTCGATTTCCAAATCCTGAAGCTTCGCCAGGCGGTCCAACTGTTCACTGTCGATCTTGTCCATTGACATCGTCCTTGCGTGCAGCGAATGCGATTGTCTCCATGGCTCGAATTGCCCGTTCGCTGAAAAAATAGGTTAACGAGTAGTTCATGTCGTCCCGCCTTTCCCGCTCAACTGCCGAAACGGTTCGCTCTCCTCGGTGTAGGCCTCCACCCGGACATCGGGATGGCTCTTTCCCAGAGCATGTTTCATCCGTTGCGCCAATGCCTCGACGACAAGGTGCTCAGAAGCGAAATGGCCGATATCGATCAGCCCTCGACCGGCAGTCTCGGCTGTCCGAGCATCGTGATATTTCAAATCCCCGCTGACATACGCTTGTGCTCCCGACGATAAAAACGCAGAGAGCAGTGAGGACCCACTGCCGGAGCAGACAGCGACCCGTTGGACCGTCAGGTACGGCGCACCGGCGACCCGAACCAAAGGGAGTTCCAAGGCATCGGCCACACCCGAGGCGAATGCATCCAGAGTCATGGGAGACCGGAGTTCTCCGATCCGACCCAGGCCGACCTTGTGTCCGGGCGCCATTGTCGGCAGCACATCAAACGCCATCTCTTCATATGGATGGGCATTCCGGACCTGCTCGATGAGCCGAGAAAGATCTGATGAAGGCACTAGAGCTTCGATACGGGTTTCCTCGGCGTGGGTTAATTGACCACTGGATCCGGAAAAGGGGGTCGCGGCATCTTTGGGACGGAAGGTGCCGATACCTTTCACCCGGAATGTGCAGTCCCTGTACTGTCCGATGACGCCAACGGAGTTGGCGAAAAGCGTTTCCAGTACGCTCGCCTCATGCTTTATGGGAGCGTACACGACAAACTTGTAAAACGCTGATTTCTCCGGTTCCTGCATGGGTCGTGAGGGCACAACACCGAGACGTTCGCACAGGATATCGTTCACGCCACCGGGAGCGGCATCCAAATTGGTGTGGGCGACAAATATGGCGATACGTTTCTCCAGCGCCCGGGCAATCATGCCGGCTGTTGGATCGGATGGGTCCAAGTGAGTCAACGGTCGGAAGATGAGGGGATGGTGGGTCACCAACAGATCGACCCCTTTCGCCGACGCTGCGTCGAGAAGGGCTGGAGTCGGATCCAGGGCCACCCAGACCTTCTGAACGGCCCAGTCTCTCCGACCGACTTGAAGCCCGACGTGATCCCAATCTTCAGCCAGTCGGCCGGGAGCGATAGACTCCATCATATCGACGATGTCAGATACTGTAGCGGCCATGTTCAGCAATCCTCTCGGCGTAACGCGGGGACAGTCTTGCAACCGATAAAAAAGGCGTGGTAGCAATCCGGCACCACGCCTCAATCCCTATCGAACCTCCTGGCCGGGCGACTGCCGGCAGAACTCGGATCAGGGAGATGAACATCCAGAAGTGGGCCCACCTGGGATCGAACCAGGGACCTACCGGTTATGAGCCGGTGGCTCTGCCAACTGAGCTATGGGCCCATCAGCGATAGTCTACCTACCGGGCATGTCTGCCATTGTCAAGGGTGCGCCCCGGTTTTCCCAACGCTACGCACACGATAATTCACCCTGACGCAAGGATTCTATTTCGTCGGTACCCGTGAAGATGCCATATCCCAGGGTTACGTTTCGATGAAGCTTTTTAGTTTTCGGCTTCGCGTCGGATGTCGAAGTTTACGCAGCGCTTTTGCTTCGATTTGTCGAATCCGCTCACGGGTGACGGCAAAGTCCTGTCCCACTTCTTCCAATGTGTGATCGGCTTTTTCACCGATACCAAACCGCATTCTCAAGACTTTTTCCTCCCGCGGTGTCAACGTCGCCAGAACTTTGCGTGTCTGTTCGGCAAGATTAAAGCTGGCCGCTGCATCGGACGGGAGCATGAATTTTTTATCTTCGATAAAATCCCCGAGATGACTATCTTCTTCCTCGCCGATGGGGGTCTCCAGGGATATGGGTTCCCGGGCAATTTTCAGGACTTTTCGAACCTTCTCCAAGGGGATTTCCATTTTTTCGGCGATCTCTTCCGGGGTCGGCTCCCGTCCCAATTCCTGTACCAGATAGCGGGACGTCCGGATCAGCTTATTGATCGTTTCAATCATGTGAACCGGAATCCGAATGGTCCGCGCCTGATCGGCGATCGCCCGAGTGATCGCCTGACGGATCCACCAGGTGGCATAGGTACTGAATTTGTATCCTCTTCGGTACTCGAATTTATCCACGGCTTTCATCAGGCCGATGTTGCCCTCCTGAATCAGATCCAAAAACTGCAACCCGCGATTGGTGTATTTTTTAGCGATACTGACCACCAAACGGAGGTTGGCTTTGATCAGCTCACTCTTCGCCATTTTCGCTTTGAGATGGCCGGCATCCACGTCGGCGACGATCCGTTTCAGCGATCTGTTCTTTGCCTTCAGATCCACTTCCCTCTGGTGGATGGCCAGGTTGTGCTGTCGGTATTCTGAGTATATCGTCGACAACTCGATCCGTTTTAACGTGGAATAGGCCCGGACCCACTTGATAAATTTTTTCTCGGAGGTGGCATGGAAACGCAGTTCCGTCACCGGGGTTCCGACCTGGTCCGCATAGCCGATGACCCTTCTGTTCATCGTGTCTAACCAATCAATTTGGTTTCGAACCGCCTGCTCCAGTTTCTCGATAACGCTGCTTTCCAGTCGCCAATCCTTCAGAAGGTTGAAGATCTTAAGGTTCCGCCGGGAAATGCATCGCCGAATTCGACGGCTCTCGTCGGCATCGGTTTTTCCACTGAACAATTTCTCCCGAAACTCCCGATTTTCGGCATCGATTTCCCGGATTTGTCGTATGGTCGACAGGAAGCTTTCGATCTGAAACACTTCGTCTACATAGGTATCCCCCTCGTCCAGATCCCGGAGCACGTGCTTGGGACGAAGCGATCCGTTTTCGATCGCCTCGCCAAGACGTAATATCGAGGCCACCGTGGCTTGGGTTTCGAGCAGCGCCTTGAGCACCTCCTGCTCGCCGGATTCGATTTTCTTGGCGATCACAACCTCTCCTTCACGGCTCAAGAGGGTCACCAGTCCCATTTCCCGAAGATACATTTTGACGGGATCCGTGACAGTGCCGAATTCCGAAATTCCGCTACTGTCGACCCGCTTTCCCGTCGTCTTTTTACTCGCTACCGGCTTGGTCTGTTTCTTTTTATCGTCCACGATTTCGATATTCATTTCACTAAAGATGGCTAGGGTTTGGTCCATTTCCTCGGAAGAGATCACTTCCTCCGGAAGAACTTTATGGATGTCGTCGTATGTCAGGTATCCTTGTTTTTTGCCCCTTGTGATTAACGTTTTTAAATCTTTCTGACTGATGGTTTTCTTCTTCACTTTTTTGTCGACTTTTTTCGACATACGAGATGACCTCCTGTCTGAACCGGAATGTCTTACCGTCCCATGATGTAATCAATAGGCATCCGCTCACGGGTTGCCCAGCAATTCCTGTCTTTGCTTCTGCCTGCGCACGGCTAGTTTGTACTTTTTTTCCAGCAGACGCTCAAGCAGATCGGTATCGCGAGCCTTTTCCGCGAGTTTGATTTGTTCGAGAAGCATCCGCTCTTCGCTCTTGGGGCGCTGCTCGAGAAATTCGTGTATCAATTTAAGGCCGTCGCGTGTGTTCCAGGCTTCGGTTTCAATAGATAGCGCCGCAAACAGTGCTTCTCCTCCGTCTACGGCACCGGCAATGGCTTCGGTCACATCATCATCCGGGTGATGGACCATGATCGACCCAACGGATTTGATTGTGTCGTTTTCAAAATGATCCAACACCCCGCGTTGCACCACTTCAGGAATCATCTCGGGGAACTGAATCATCATGGCGATGATCTTGCGTTCCAGCCGGGATCCCAACTGTGCCGGGCCATGCTTTGATTCCGTATCTGATTCGACCGCACGATACGGCCCTGATGCCGTCGCCCCCCGCTGACGGACCCTGTCGAGAACCGCTTCCTCGTTAACCTCCAGGCGCTCGGCCAGCATGCGGACATAAAGGCTCTGCTTGACCTTGTCCCGAACACTTGTCAGAACATCTGACATCCTGCTGATAATTTGAGATTTTCCGTGTACCGAAAGCCCAATTTCGCGAATCGCCGACTCCATCAGAAACGTCACGACATCCACCCCGTTGATGGACGCTTCGTCAAAGGCCCGAGATCCGTTTTTAAAAAGAAAGGTGTCCGGATCGTGTCCGTCCGGAAGGACTATAATCTGAGCATCCACATACCCTTTGTCAAACACGCGGATACTGCGTTCGGCGGCTTTGAGACCGGCGTCATCGGAGTCGAAAACGAGCTTGACGACACCGTTTTGTCCGATCAGACTCCGAAGAATTTTGACATGCTCGACCGTCAGTGCCGTTCCGAGGGTCGCCACACAGTTCGGGAAGCCGTGTTGAACCATAGCCAGAAGATCGAAATAGCCCTCGACGATGAAAACCGCTTCCTGCTCGCGGCAGGACGCTTTGGCGGCATGCAGGCCATACAGCGATTGTCCCTTACTGTATACCGGTGTTTCCGGAGAGTTCAGGTATTTTGGCAACGCATCATCGAGGACCCTCCCGCCGAAGCCAATCACATCATGGCTCGCACTCAAAATTGGGAAAATAATCCGATTTCTAAAACGATCGTAGAAGCCGCTTCGGTCTTTTCGCGCCAGGATTAAACCCGATTTTTCAACCAACTGGAGCGGGGTCCCCTTTTTTTGAAAGTGCCTCAGCAGGCGATCCCATCCCTCAGGGGCAAATCCGAGGTTAAACGACTCGATGGTGGACTTGGAAAACCCCCGGTGCTCTAAATACGCCGATCCTTTTTTGCCAAACTGCGGATGCTTGAGGAGCCAGCTGAAGAACTCCATGGCCTCCTTGTTAATACGGAGCAATTTCTCTTTTTCCCCCATGCGCCGTATTTCCTCGGCGGTCATCCGGCGTTTGTGGAGCTCGATACCGTATCGTCTGGCCAGAAATCGGACGGCCTCCGGGAAGGAGTAACCATCATGCTTCATGAGGTAGGTGATGGCATTGCCTCCGGCGCCGCATCCAAAACAATAGAAAATCTGTTTTTCGCTGCTGACCGTAAAGGAAGGGGTTTTTTCGGAATGAAATGGGCACAGCCCCACCATGTTTCTACCGGCTTTTTTCAGCAGGACTGATTCAGAGACGATATCGACGATATCCGCAGCGGATTTGACTTCAGCAATTTTATCTCCGGGAATGAATGGCGCCAAAGAATGCCCCCAAACAAACGCACTGAGCAACAACGTCTGAACACAAGGGGTTGATAGGAAAGATTCGTGATCAACGAGATGTTGTATATCGGTCTGATTTGACCACGATTTTCCGTTGAAAGCGAATAAAATTTAGTTAAACAGATATAATACTAAATCTATCAATTTATGTCAAGAACTTTTGGCGGCGGTATCGGCTACTCCGATCGCCTCCTGCAGATCCAACGTTCCGCTGTAGAGAGCCTTGCCGGTAATGACCCCCACCACTCCGGCCGATTCCAGGGGTAACAGGCGGATAATGTCCTCCATGGAGGAGACACCGCCGGAGGCCACCACCGGAATGTCGATGGCTTCCGCCAGCCGTCGTGTTTCCTCGATATTGGGTCCGGTTTGCATGCCGTCCCGATGGATATCCGTAAAGTTGATGGCAGCGACACCGCTGTCTTCAAATTGACGGGCCAGGTCGATGGCCTTCACACCGGTGGTTTCTTTCCACCCTTCAATGGCCACCCGGCCACCCCTGGCATCGATACCCACCACGATCCGACCCGGGAATTCACCGCAGGCCTGCACCACCAGATCCGGATTCCGGATCGCTTCTGTGCCGATAACCACCCGCTGGATCCCCATGTCCAGGTACATGCGGATGGTCTTCAAATCCCGAAGACCGCCGCCAACCTGAATATCGACTCGGATGCGATCACGAATTTGCCGGATACGTTCAAGATTTCGGGGCCGTTTTTCCAGTGCTCCGTCAAGATCCACCACATGGATCAGCGATGCTCCGGAGGCTTCCCATTTTGCGGCCATTGCCGCCGGATCGTCAGAAAATACGGTTTCCGCGTTCGGATCCCCTTGGAGAAGCCGGACGCATTTTCCGTTTCGAATGTCCACAGCAGGAATGACAATCATAACGGGGCTCCTGTTCGCGCCCGGTCCATGGGCGCCATGTTTCATGGATATGTTTCGCTGGGTTCGGGTCGAGGATAGAAATGATTCAAGGTTTGGGAAATGACGCAAACATGCGTGACAAGGCCCCATTTGCCATTGCCTCGGCAGTCACCCATCGCCCCTGCCGCTGGAGAAACTTACCAATTTGAAACAGGTCGTCACTCAGCGCGGACTGGGTTTCGTCGACGGACCCGTTCCAGGCGATCCGGCCGGTGTCGGCCAGCACTAACTGCATATCAAAGGCAATGGATGCCGGAGAGTCCACTGCAAGATGGCTGCCGCGTCGCTCCCTGAATCGAAAGACATGGCCGACGATGACCGCATCAACACCCAGGCGTCGCCCCATCCACACCACCGCCTCACGATCGGACGAGGGGGCAGGGGCACCGGAAAGCACCTGCTCGTATACACCTGCCGTGCGCTCCGGCGGCAGCACATGGCGCTCGGTTCCATCTCCGAGATGTTGAAGGATCAAACCCTCCAGGAGGGTGGTCGCCCCCTCTGCCACAGGACCGGTCATAAACACCTTTCCCGTAATCGGTGACGGGACGGCTCTGTTCTCTCCATAAACGGCGTTCATATCTTTTAAAGGGAGTAGCGCCAGACGCATAGAATTCGCCGCATCGCCGGCCGCCTCAGGAATGGACGTGTCGCCCTTTTGGGTGGCCGTGGTCGGAGTGCCACAGGCGACCAATACGAGCATCCCGATAGCGAGGATCATCCAGGTTAAGACGGACCTGATCAGCCCGCGGCCACCACCACTGTTCCTTTCATGGCGGTTCACGATCAGAGAACCCCTTTCGTGGAATGGACGGCGCCGATCCGCGGATCCATACCCGACGCCTGATCCAGTGCTCTGGCGGCAGCTTTGAACATCGATTCGATAATGTGGTGTTCATTTTCCCCATAGCGCACATTGACATGCAGGTTCATGCCTCCCCGGGTGGCGAAAGCTCTCAGGAGTTCCTTGGCCAGGGGAATGTTGAACCCGGTGCCCACGGAGATATCCGGCGGAACACGGCACACAAAATAGGGGCGTTTGGACAGATCCACCGTTACGGTGGTCAACACCTCGTCCATGGGTGTCGCCGCATGGCCATAGCGCCGTATACCTTTACGGTCTCCCAGCGCCTCATCCAGCGCATCGCCGAGGACTAGCCCAACATCTTCCGCTGTGTGATGAAAGTCCACCTCCAGATCTCCTTTAGCGGCAACCGTGAGATCGAAAAACCCGTGGACCGCAAACAGCGTGAGCATGTGGTCTAAAAAACCAATGCCTGTTGAAATCGAATGTTTGCCGGCGCCATCAATCTTCAGGTCAATCCTGATGTCAGTCTCAGCTGTCTTTCGTTGGATATTCGCTTTACGCTCCATGATGGGAGAATCCTTTTTCTCCGAGGTTCTCGACAATGGGCCTCGACAAGAAGAGTAACGATTGTTACCTTCGATCCCGAGAAAAGTCAATATAGACCAGTGGTTCGGACCGATGTCCAACCGCCATGGCATGCCCTTTGGGCCCAAAACGCGCCTTGGATGGCGGGCCAAAACCGAAGTTGCAGAATCCCCATCGCTTGGGATATGGTGCCGAAGCCCACTGAGGACCGCTCAGCGATATTCGGAACCGCTTGGTTTCTCGGGCAGGCCGATGGAGCCTATGGTGTATGGGGAAAGGGAATGACAGGAAGCATTGGAAAGGAGTGGAGATGAAGGGATTCGAACCCTCGACCTCGGCGTTGCGAACGCCGCGCTCTCCCAACTGAGCTACATCCCCACAAAAGTGCCGTTCCTCATATCAGATTGAAACGACCCGGTCAACGAAGGAAGACAATCAATATGAAAGTACACCTCAATGATGCCTATAAAACGTTTACCCTGGATCAAGATAAAATCGTGTCCCCTGAGGAAACCATCGATCGATTTCGCGAGAAGTTGGCCTCGGTGGATCTGGACATCTTAGAGGACGTGATCCGAATCGATAACGGCCGCCTGGACATCCCGGTCTACTTCAGTACCTGCGGTAGGGACGCCCTGCACATCATCGGCACCAAAAAGCAAATGGGCAAAGGCGCCACGCCCCAGCAGGCGGAAGCCAGCGCCGTCATGGAATTGGCCGAACGATTCAGCTTCTTCAGTTTCGCTAAGCATTCGGACAATTTCACCCTGGGGACCTGCCGTGATATCGGTTCCGAAGCCATTCCGTTCGATCTCATCGCGGCCTCGGTCCATGAAAACCCCCGAGATGCGGCCCCGTCCAAGGAGGTTTTTCTGGATCTACCGATGCGATGGGCCCGGGGGTATAATCTCACACGCCAAGAAGAAGTGGTGGTTCCCTTCGACTGGTTTTTCGCCATCAATGAATTCAACGGTCCTTCTGCCGGAAATTGCCAGGAAGAAGCTTTATCCCAGGGCATTTGCGAGATCGTGGAGCGTCATGTGTCCTCCATGGTTAGCCGGAATCGACAGATCGTTCCCCAAATCGATCCAGACTCGGTAACGGATCCCATCGTGAAAGACATAATCCAAAAATACAGGCGGGCTGGGATCGAATTGGTGTTATCGGATTTCACGCTGGGAATGGGAATCCCTTCGGTGGGTGCCCTCGCCTACGATCCGTCCACATTTCCGTCAAAAAGCGAAATCGTCTGGACCGCCGGCACCACGCCGTCTCCCCTCAAGGCATTGAGTCGGGCCTTGACGGAAGTGGTGCAACTGGCAGGCGATTTCAACACCAGTGCCAATTATGTGGCCAGCGGGCTTCCCAAGTTCACCGATCTCAAGGACGCCGATTTTGTCTTCCGTCCCAAAACCGTTTCCCGAGTCAATGACCTGCCGGATATCTCCGATGATAATATCCGGGTGGAGGTGGTCAACCTGATTGGCGCTCTCGCCGACCGGGGAATGGAGGTGATCGTTCTGGATACGACCCACCCACAGCTGCAGATCCCGGCCTTTTACACCATCGTTCCGGGCGCCCATTTCAGGGAACGGGCCCAGGGGACCAGCGTCGCCATGTTCACGGCGAAGCTGGCGGTGGAAAACCTGCCGACGGACCAAGCCTTACGGGAGTTGGAGCGTATCGATGCCAAAATCCCCGATAGATACTACATCAAATTTTATCAAGCCATGTGTCGAATGGCAGATGGCGAGCAGGACGCCGCCCTGGATCTCCTGTCCCAATCCCTTCAATTGGACCCCAAGGCCGAGGACATACCCAGTATCTACTCCTACATGGGGGTCTGCCTGAAAGACCTGGGGCGGTTCCGCGAGGCATTAGACGCGCTATCCAGGGGATTGAGCCACGACCCGGATCGGACCTATATTTATAACACCATGGGATTTTGTCATTTCAAGCTCAAAGAGCACACCGACGCCATCGCGTGCTTCCGGAAAGTATTGGAACTCGACCCGAGTTCGGCCATCGATTATGCCAATATCGCCTCCAATTACCGGGACATGGGGGAGACCCAGAAAGCCATGGACTATTATGAAATGGCCCTCGCCCTGGATCCGGATATCGACTTCGCCAGGGAGAATTTGAATCTGCTGAAGCAGAATTCGGATTCCCGGAACAACACCTGATACCCTATATCGCCTGTTAAAGGATACTATTCCGTGAGCGATCTGCTGGTCATAACGATCCGTGCTTCCCTGGCTGCCGGCGAGGCGATCCTAACGATTTACGAATCCGATTTCCATGTGGACACCAAAGAAGACGGATCCCCCCTGACCCTGGCGGATCAGCGTGCCAACGCTATCATCGAGTCGGAACTGGCCGCCACGGGAATACCGATATTGAGTGAAGAGGGAAAAGATATCCCCTTCGAGAAACGGAAGGGCTGGGAGAAATTCTGGCTGGTGGATCCGCTGGACGGCACCAAAGAATTCGTTCATCGACGAGGAGAGTTTACGGTCAATATCGCGCTGATCGAGAAGGGGCGGCCGACGTTGGGGGTGATCTATGTGCCCACTCAGAAATGGCTATACTTCGGTCACGTCGAATTGGGTGCGTTTCGCACCCGGGGTCCATCCGCATCTGCAGCGGTGGATTCGGCTATCTCCACAGAGACGGTCATGTCTTCACTGATGAAACATTCGGAGCGTCTGCCCGCCGGCCAAACAGACCCCTCCATACTTCAAATCATCGGGAGCCGGTCCCATGCCACCGAGCAAATGGATAGCTTCCTGGAAGAAAAACGTCGCAGCGGCCAGGCGGTCGAGTTTGCGTCAGCGGGTAGCTCACTTAAATTCTGCCGGGTTGCGGAAGGGACGGCGGATGTATACCCCCGTTTCGGTCCTACCATGGAGTGGGATACGGCGGCCGGACAGGCCATTGCGGAATGCGCCGGTGCCGAGGTGACGGAATACCCGTCGTCAACTCCCCTTACCTACAACAAACCGGACTTGCACAATCCCTGGTTCATCGTACGGCGGAGGGCTCGCCCATGATTCGGAATTCGGTATTGGGGATCTGATATTCGGAAGGCCGTCTATCTCTCGATCGTCGCCGCACCAGAATAGACAGCTGATACCCGATATCCAGTACCCAGTACCGCTCTGTAGATGCTGAATGCTGTCCAACAAGCACGCCCGACTCAGACTCTGTGCAATCCAGGTTATGGGTTAAGCAGGCTTCCGCTGCAATATTTCTTCTGCCAACATCACGTAATCAATTGCACCGAAACTGCTTCGGCGGTAATAGACCACCGGTCTTCCGACATCGGCGCTGTCGGCAATGGTCGTATTGGCACGGATGACCGTATCCAGCAGCTGCCGCCCATAGATGTCATGGGATCTGAGCTGGTCCAAAATACGATGACCGACCCGGGTGCGTTGATCGAACATGGTGGGAACGATGCCGGTAATCTTCAATTCCGGATTGATCTCCTGCTGTATCGCGCCGATGGTGTCCAGCAACTCATCCAGGGCCCCATAGGCATAAGGATGGGTCTGGCAGGGAATCAGGATCTCCGTGGCATAGGCCAGCACGTTGACCGTCAGCAAGGACAGGCTCGGTGGGGTATCCAGAATAATGAACTGATACTGTCCGTCCAGTCCGGCCATGGCGTCACGGAGCCGGTTTTCCCGCCCGGGAACATCCACCAGTTCGACTTCCGCACCGGCAAGATCCACATGGGAGGGGATAACGTCAAGCCTCTCCCATTGGCTGGGCGTAATCACCTCGGATACGTTCTGTCTATCCAGCAGCATGCTGTAAATCGACGGCGCGCCGGGGGATAGCTCGATACCCATCCCTTTCGTGGCATTGAATTGGGGATCCATATCCACCACCAGCACGTTGAGCCCCTCCTGTTGCAAGGCGGCCGCCAGATTGATCACCGTGACGGTTTTTCCAACTCCCCCTTTTTCATTGGCTACAGCGATGATTCGGGTTTCATTTGCTGCCATGTTCCATCCCTCCTGTCGGTCGGATCCGGATTATATGCGTTGCCCCAGCTGGGTTCGATTTCGGACCGAAGATCAGTCAACGCTGCCGAGATCTCGGTAGCCTGCTGATCTAAATCTTTGAGTATGTCCAGGGTGTGCTGCTTTTCGCTCTGTTCTTTGTGAACAAGATTCACCATGGAGGATGAATCCGTGGCGTAGGCTTGAAATCGATCGGTCAGCGCCTCCTGCAGATGGCCGGATGTCGCATCAATGAGTTTCATCAGAAACTGGAATTTGATATTTTCCTTATAGTCCTTGAAATGGAATAAAATGGACCGCTCGGTTTCCCGTTTTATCCGTTGGAATCCGTCCCGCAATGCCAGAAGTGCTTCTTCACGTTCATTTCGAAGCGGTTTCTTGAATATTTTTTTGACCACCTTGGCAATCTTGTAGACACCCAGCCGCATGACCGCTTCGGTTCGAATCTTCGCGCTGTAGCGCATTTGAGTCCCGGCTGGCGGCAACGCCAGGCCCGCCAGATTCCGGATCGTTTCCATGTCCGGAAGGGTAATCGTCTGTCGCTCCCGGGCCGAAAGAGAAATCCCCACACCGGCCATGGACTGATCGTGCTCCAGGACGGCGTCACGAATCATGGCATCGTAGGGTTCGGCAACGGTTTCGAGGGCGTCTTTGATCTTTTCTTCTTCTTCTCGGATAAAACGGATCACTTCCGGGTTGACCGATTCGGCCAGATAGGTGTTGAGCGCCTGCCGGAATTCCTGAAACACCAGATACATGGTACTGGAGAAACCGGCGTTGATCAGGTTTTCCTCATAATCGCTAAAATTCAGCCGGTAGCCATGAATGAAATCCTGAATACTTCCGACGATTGCCGTACTCCGTGGATCGAAGAATCGATCCACATCGGTCTTTATCTCTTTCTGTATTTTCTGGGTTGTCCCCCTCAGGGTACTGTTGATCATGGACCGGATCTGGCCCATCAGTTTCTTGTGGCGGTTTATTTTCTCAATCACCTCGGCCGCCCCTGTCGCGTCTCGCCCCAGAATATCGTTGTTGACGCGTATCCAATCCCCAAGACCGTCGACAATCACCGCAATCCGCTCCACGTTGTTGGTCAGCAACAAGGATAGACGCTCCTCGCTCAGCTTATGCTGAAATGCCTCGGCGAATCGTTCCGATTCACTGTCGGAATACGTCACCATCGGCCGATCCTGTTCCCATTGATCCAAACGCTGCCGATCCTTTTCGGAAAGATCGTTCGGATGCTCTCGGAACAGATTGAACAGGGCGGAAAAGGTATATACTTCCGGGCCGGACTTGATAAGGCCGATCTCTTCGCCAACTTTTCCCACCAGTGTTTCCAAGTTTGCCAGGGTATCGTGATCGCTGAAATCCGAGTTCACAACAAAAAGTATGTTGTGGAGAATACCCATCTTTTTGATAATGTTGAGGAGCTTGATGTCCGCCTGCCGGAGCCCGGTACGGCTGCTGACGACATAGACGATGAGATGGGTCAACAGCAGGTAATCCTGAATCATGGACAGGTGAATGGGATTCGGGGAATCCCCGCCCTGGCAATCGGCAATTTCGATGTTTCTGTCCAGATCGATCCCCTCGATATCCAGCTCGATGTCTTTCATGTAAACGGACAAGTAATCGTTGGCGACGAATTGGCGATGTTCATGAAACCGGCCCCCGGGAATTTCAAACGTGGTCGGTTCCGGGCCGATCAGGTCCTTCATGTCATTATAGCCCCGGACATAGGATGCGAGGAGCACACTGTTGGCGTCCCGAGAGTCACTGGTGATGAGATGATCGGTGGTGAGCTGTGCCAGGGCGTCGGACAGAGCGGTTCGATCCGATTCGCGCCGAATATCGAAATCCCGATTTTCGGATCGCCAGGAAAGATTCGGGAACAGGGCCGTGGCCTGCTCAATCTCGGTATTCACGTCGTCCCAGGATTTCAGAAAGAGCTTGGCGTTGGTATACCGACCGCTCCGGACGCGCGTCACAATGGAAGTGATCACGCCGGCGCCCCGCTTTAGAAGATCCCCTTTCAGCAGGGAATTGATAAAGGTGCTCTTGCCCGATTTTATGGCGCCCACCACCGCAATCCGAAACACCTCCTCCTCGAGCTGACGCTGAATCCGCCCACAGGTGGATTCCCAGTCCTCGAATAACCGGGGATCCATATCCGGAATGGACGTGAGCTGGGCAAACACATCCCCGAGATCGGCGGTGATCGCTTGGAGATTCTGTTTTAAATCATTGAAACGGTTCATGACGTGTCGTGCGCGGCCTCCGGTTGTTTATCGTGCGGCCGGAAGGGCCGTGAAGGCATTGGTGAAACGGTGGCCGACATCCGGTCGGTAGTAGAACCAGCTTGGTGGAAATGACTTGCGCCGCTTCTTACACTGCTTTCGCAGGATTGTCAAAACGAAATCCGGCACCCCGCGTCAGTATCCGCTCGATCATGTTCGGCACACACCAACGCCGGTGATGGATGGTCATAATTTCTAATAAAGCAGGGTTCTGAAGAGAGTCTAAACTTAGGAGCGTCAATCGATGGTGATGGGTGCAGGATCGCGCCATGGCGGCAGGGCCGCACTTCATATCTTTTATATTCTGTCGTTTTGTGCTATTGTACGACTCAGTCCAAAACCCACGGCGATTCGCATCATCGCCCTGTTCGCATCGACCCGATAGAGGAAACGTCATATTCATGTCTGAGAAGCATCCGGAATGCCCTTTGTACAACCCGTTGAATTGCAAAGAGTATTACAATCCTAAGCTGTGCGCCTTTGTGCGGAAGGACAAGGAATGTTTGAAAAAGAAAAAGCCAAAGTCTCGGGCTAAAACAAAGAGCAAGTATCGATCCCGCCCATTAGGATGCCCCCGCAACGGCCGTTGCGGTCGGTTCAGATTGTTCCCATTGTCCATGTAACATCGGATTCCCGTTTCAAACTCTGCTGCGGATCAAGACGTCCGCCAATTAGGATGGATCTGCAGCACTGGCTACAGAACGTTCTTCGGCCTGAAGTTAGATCCGTCTCCGGATCACCCGCCCCTTCAAAACCCAAAAATGCACGGCTGACACCCGGGTAGAGAGCCGGACTCCCCTTTGAAGAAAACGGAAATCGGTTTTCAGGTCAAATCTCGAATTCGAGAGCAAGGCGTATTCACGTTCTTTAATCCACACCCTAAAAGCTGAAGGCAGGGTTTAGATCACGGTCGAGGGCAAAGCATCCATCGCTGAATCAGAATAAGGTTCATCACAGCTTTCGTATTTACCTTAGGTCCACACTCCAAAAGCTGAATTCAAGCCTCACTTCACAGTCGAGAGTAAGGCATCAAGATTTTGACAAAGCGGAGCGTACACGTAGTACGTGAGCATTTGTCAAAATCTTGTAACGCCACTATCGGCTGTGAAGTGAGGCTTGCATTCAGCTTTTAGGCGTGGCCAGCCGTATCGGACAGCAACCCCGGATCCACCCCCAACCGCTGCATGGCCGCTTCCCAGCGCTGCTCAGCCGGTGTTTTAAAGATGATCTCATCGATAACGGGAGTGGTGAGCCAGGCGTTCTGTTTAATTTCCTCTTCGAGTTGTCCCTCTCCCCACCCGGCGCATCCGAGCATCAACAGATAGGCTTCGGGCCCGACGTCCATGGCAATGGCTTCGAGGATATCAATGGTATTGCTCATGGCCAAGGAAGGGGTTCCTGCAGACACCCTTCCCAGCGAAAGGGTGGGCCGTGAAGTACAAAGACCTCTCCGATATGCACTGGGCCGCCAATATAGACCGGAATCGAATCGGCGTGTTTTGGGGCGGTGATCTTGAGTTCTTGGAAAATGACATCTGCGGTGAGCGATTGATGGGCTCTGTTGATCACAAGGCCTAAAGCGCCCTCTGGGGTGTGTTCGGTGATACACGTGACGGTCTGAAAAAAGTTGGGATCCAAGAGACCTGGCATCGCCATTAGAAAATGTCCTTTTAACGATTCGGTGTGAGGGGTGCTCATCTGACCTCCGGGTATGCTGTCGAATCACATGTTGATGTCGAGAAGGTATCTCCCCATGTCGTGAATTGTCAAGAAAGCTCATCCCAGAGATCTTTGACACGACGCTGTCGACCACGATATTCGGGCCCGTTTCAATACCGAATAGAATAAAGGTCCTATGGGAATTTATTTTGACACATCCGATGATCAGCGCCTATGAATAAAATCGTGGAACGATGTTATAAAACGCAACTGCGTTGCTCATCCTGTGACAGGATTATGGTATAATTCGACGAATGGCGTTTGAGGGTCGCCAGGGAGGACACCATGATACACACCAGCGCTACGCTCCGTGAGATGCGATCCGACAGCGAACAAATTTTCTATGCCGGCCTGGCGGCCGTCCGCGCCGATGCCGCGGTGCTGGCAAACTGCCGTCGGGAGTCGGATCGACTCGAAATTGGTGACAGCGCACTCGATGTAAAGCGGTTCCAGCGCATTTTTGTCGTCGGTGCGGGAAAAGCATCGGCGGCCATGGCGCGTGCTGTGGAGCAGGTATTGCCGACCGAAATTTCAGACGGCGTGGTGTTGGTCAAATACGAACATACGGCAGAGCTCAAACATGTGCGCCAGGTGGAAGCCGGCCATCCGGTGCCGGATGCCAACGGCGAGCAGGCCGCCCGGTCCATTATAGAACTGGTGCAACAAGCCAATGAGACGGACCTGGTGCTCTGTATGCTTTCCGGGGGGGGATCGGCCCTGTTACCGTTACCGGCACCGTGGATCACACTGGCAGACAAGCAGGAAATGAGTCGAATGCTGTTGGCCTGTGGAGCCACCATCCATGAAATCAATACCCTCCGCAAGCACACATCCGCCATAAAAGGAGGAAGATTGGCGGAGGCGGTATACCCGGCCACGTTGGTTTCATTGATTCTTTCGGATGTGATCGGGGATGATCTGGATGTCATCGCCTCGGGCCCAACCGTTCCGGACACCAGCACCTTCCGGGAGGCTCAGGCCATTGTCGATAAATATGGACTCGGAGAGAAATTGCCCGGTTCGATCCGGGGACATCTGGAGGCCGGCCGCAATGGTCGCGTCCACGAAACGCCCAAGGCGGGCAACCAGGCCTTTGACAAGACCATAAACCGGATTATCGGCAGCAATATCCAGGCGATTCGGGCTGCCGAGCGAGAAGCCCGAAAAAGGGGGTACCACTGCCTGATCCTCTCATCCCTGATCGAGGGAGAAACACGCAGCGCCGCCCAATTTCACGGCGCCATAGCCAGGGAGATCCTCAACAGCGGACACCCGATACCCACACCGGCCTGTCTGATCTCGGGAGGAGAAACCACCGTGACCCTTAAAGGCGACGGAATCGGCGGACGGAATCTGGAATTTGCCCTGGCGGCCGCTATCGATATTGCCGGACACCCTGACATTGCGATCCTTTCCGGGGGAACGGACGGCACGGATGGCCCAACCCCGGCGGCGGGGGCCATCGTTGACCACGGCACACTTGACGCAGCTAGCGCCGCGGGCCTGGACGCGCAGGAGTTTCTGGAAAACAATAACAGTTACCCGTTTTTTGAACAGCTCGGTGATCTGATCATCACCGGCCCCACGGATACCAATGTGATGGATCTGCGTATTGTGCTGGTCCGCTGACCTGCATATTGCATGGAATCTTTTAAGCGCCATGCCGGGGTGAGCCGAATATGCTAGAATGGTCGGAATCGGTATCGGGTTCGGGATCGGCATCGACTGTGAAGACCCATTTCCCCTCTCGATTCCGATACCGATAGCGATCCCGACCCCGAACTTGGCAGGGTCCGGATATCTTCGAGACGGCATTCGGATTACTGAAACACCCTGTGCTCAAACGGAACGTGTGCCGGGTATCAAGGACAGCACCGAACACGAAAAGGAAGATCCAATGAAAGCGGTGATTCAGCGGGTTACGGAAAGCGCAGTCCGTATCGGTGAAGAAACGGTCGGCCGGATCGGACCGGGGCTGGTCGTTTTACTGGGTGTCGGAAAGAGCGACGGCCCTGCCGACGCAGACTGGCTGGCCGACAAGATTTGCCATTTACGCGTTTTCGAAGACCAGGGGGGCAAGATGAATCGGTCTCTCCATGCCTCTCACGGGGAAATGCTCATCGTCTCCCAGTTCACGCTGTATGGAGACTGCAGAAAAGGTCGGCGTCCGTCATTTACCGGGGCGGGTGATCCGGATGCGGCCAAAGCGCTCTACGAATATTATATCCGGAAAGTTCAACAGAACGGCATCCGTACCCAATCCGGCCGATTTGGCGCCGCGATGACGGTAATGATCGTCAATGACGGCCCCGTGACATTGATTCTGGAGACACCATGACCCCCTGCTTATACCGGATGTACCGATGCCACCGGTTTCACCGGTCCCGCGTCCTCCGGCAAACCGCTCGGATGTGCTGGGTGACGCTTGTAATCTGTGCCGTCGTCGGAGCCGCCTCGCTGGGCCATGCTTGGAATCCGGCAGCCGGAGAAAAACTGTCCGGCCTGATTGGGGAACACGATTCGGTGGCGGTAATGGACTCCCGGAATCGACTGATATACTCCAAGAACATCGACCAACCGAGAGTTCCCGCCTCGATTTTAAAACTGCTGACCAGCTTGGTGGCGCTCCAAACGTTCGGCCCGGACTATCGATTTCCCACCGGCTTTTACGTAAACGACGACCATTCCCTGACGGTGAAGGGATATGGCGATCCATTACTGATCTCTGAAGTGTTGTCGGAAATCGCCGGGCAACTGGCCGATCGTCTTTCTGAACCGGTGACAGATCTGGTCCTCGACGATTCCTATTTTCAGGAGCCGTTGTTCATACCCGAGATCAACGATTCCCTGAATCCTTACGACGCCCCCAATGGAGCCCTGTGCGCGAATTTCAATACCGTCTATTATCAACGCAACAAAGGTGTCTATGTCACCGCCGAGCCCCAAACCCCGCTGCTTCCCGTGGTCATGAACCGCATCCATCAAACCGGACTGGAGCGCGGACGTATCGTCCTGAGCCACAACAAGCAGGAGCTGCTGTTATACGCCGGCCAACTGCTCGCCTATTTTCTAGAGAAAAAAGGGCTGCAGATCCAGGGGGACATTCGACCCGGCCGGGTAGACCCGTCCACAGACCGGATCATTCTGAAGCATCGTTCCCCCTTTACCCTGGTCCAGGTCATCGAAAAGATGCTCGAGTTTTCCAATAACTATGTGGCCAACCAGCTGCTGATCGCCGCCGGCGCTCGCGTCTACGGCCCTCCCGGAACAATAGATAAAGGAGTTCGACTTCTGGAGGAATACCTGGAGCAACAAATGGGGATTCAGGGGGGTGTATTTGTGGAAGGTTCCGGGATATCCCGGAAAAACCGCCTGACCGCACGGGGCATGCTGCTCATTCTGGATCGATTCGCTCCGTATCGGCATCTTCTGCAGCAAGACGGACCGGTGTGGTTCAAAACCGGAACGCTCCACGGCATCCGCACACGGGCCGGTTACATCCAAGGAGGCGAAGACGAAGTCTACCGGTTTGTGATCCTGCTGAATTCCAGTCGGCATTCCGTCGGTCCCATCGTGTCGATCATTCAGAAGGGGCTGGAAGGGGGGTAGAGAAGAATCCACACAAGCAGGAATTGGGGTATGAAGAAAAGAACGCCTAAGCTGCGACCCTATGTATTTTACCGTCACTTAATTTTAGGCATTTTAGGCACTTTAGGCATTTATCATGGCGTTATTCGCTTGTGATGTGCGCATACGCACTATGATTATGAATCGATTCGAAATTTTCGGCGCTGACGGAAAACCAGGTAATGTTGCCATCCGATTTTAGCGCTTGAGCCACATCCCGGACAATATCTTCAACGAATTTTGCATTGGCATACCCCATCTCCGTCACCTGCTTTTCATCGACCCGTTTCAGAACTGAATAAACATCACAGGAAGCGCAGGATTCAACAAGCTCGATCATGTCCTCGAGCCAGACGAAGCGATCGAAGCGTACCGCCAACCGGACTTCCCCCCGTTGGTTGTGAGCGCCGGCGTCGCTGATTTCCTTTGAGCAGGGGCAAACCGAGGTGATCGGCACCAGGACCTCCGAAACCAGATCAACTCTGCCTTCCGGATCGCTGTATCCGATTAATCGGCACGTGTAGTCCATCAATCCCGGCACTTCGCTGATGGGTGCGGTCTTTTCAATGAAGTAGGGAAACGTGACTTCGATGTGAGCCGACTGGGCGTTCAGGTGGACTTTCATCTCCTCAAGAATGGTGGAAAATTTCTCGAGGGATATTTCGGGACGGAAAAGATGAAGCAACTCGATGAAGCGGCTCATATGGGTCCCCCGGTTTTTGTGGGGGAGATCTACGAACATGTCGATGTTGGCTACGGTGGGCTGGACACGATTTCGGCGATCCAGCACAGTGATCGGATATCGGATGTTTTTGATGCCGACCTTGTCGATGGGAATGTTGCGATTATCTGCTTCGTTCTGGACATCCCGCATATGGGTCTTGTCTAGACGGTGCTCGCCGGGGGTGAACATGCTACAACGGTCTCCGTATGGCTGTCGTTGGACTACCGACCATGGCCTTTGCGCCGAGACATGGGATCCACCTCAACCGTCCCATATCCATCCGGCTCATAATAAATACTCCGGATTTACATGATGCAGGGCCCGGAAGATATTTCCCTTGATTTTACGATTGCTCCGGTAAAGGTGCTGGAGCAGTTCCTTTACAATACGTCGCCGGGAGGTGTTGGCCGATGGGCAAGGATTCTCGAATTTTGGGTACCCTTGTTCGTCCGCCATTTTCGAATGAGCGATTCATCGGTATAAGCCAGTGGCCGGATGACGGTGAATCGTCCCTTGAAAAAGGGTTGTTTGGGACGCATGGTACTCACTTCGCCGGCGTAACACATGTTTAGAAACAGCGTTTCGATGATGTCGTCTTTGTGATGCCCCAATGCCAGCTTGGTGCACCCCATCTCATCGGCGATTTCGAAGAGCCGTTTTCGCCTCAGGCGCGAGCATAGAAAGCATGGATTTTCGCGATTTTCGGGGCTGTGCCCCTGAAGCCCATAATCGGTGTGCTCGACGCGCAGTGAGTGGCCCATTGTTTGGACATAAGCGGCGATATGCCGACCTAAATCGGGTTCAAACCCCGGATCGACGTATACCGGAAATAACCGGTACTGGATCGGTATACGCCTAAGACGCTCGGATAACAACCACAGGAGCGTTAAACTGTCTTTGCCCCCTGAGATGCCAACGATGATCCGGTCCCCGTCTTCGATCATGCCGTACCGGTGGAGCGCTTTACCGGCAGCGCGATTCAGTGCTTTGTATGTACGGCCTCTGCCGGGCAAATCCGTCATCACCCGGTATTCAGGCCATCGGAAGGGTTCCCAACCCTTCCGAACCCGCACATCCGGTCTATCCATTGCGGGAATCGGATCACTCCGTTATTCCGCAGCATCTTCTTCTTTTTTAACGGTGACCTTACCGGCTGCGACTTCCCGGAGTGCTACGACGATGTCCTCATTCTTTGGCGAGCTCACCAGGTACTCCGAGCCTTCGCGGATTTGGCGTACGCGTTTGGCGGCCATGTGAACGAGAAGGAAACGATTCCGTGTTCGCTTCAGGCAGTCTTCGATAGTGATTCTGGCCACAGATCAACCTCCTTATAAAATCGTGAGACGATTCTATGAAACGCGACGATGTCGCTTATTGGGAAAAGGGTGGCCCGCCCTTATGTTAGCGGGCGAAATTGTTTGTCCCTGCAAACACCTGCAGGGTATCACGAAATTGAGCTCTTTATGAGGGCGACTGCAGTGCCGCACCTTTGTTGAAGAAAAATCTTAACCTCATCCGATGGTGTGTCGCGCCTCCCGGTTGAGCGGGATCTCCGCTTCGCTGCAACATGCCAGAGAGACTATTGCGATTTCAATCAAGCCGTCCCAACCGGAGACTATAAAATTTCGACAAGCTCAAAGGACCGCGGTCCGCCAGGGGTGACGACCCTGATTTCATCCCCCATTTTTTTTCCGACAATGGATTTTCCCAGGGGAGAGGATACGGAGATGCGGCCTTTATTGACATCGGATTCGTCCGGTCCCACGAGCTGATATTCCAATTCCTCACCGGTGTCGATGTTCTCGATGAGAACGCGGCACCCGAACACGGCCCGGTCCTTGGGTAGATAATCCGGATCGATGATCTCTGCGGAAGCGACCTTGTATTCCAGTTCACTGACCCGACCTTCAATAAACGCCTGCCGTTCCTTTGCCGCTTCGAATTCCGCGTTTTCGGACAAATCACCGTGGGCCCTGGCCTCTTCGATGGCCTTGATATTCTGGGGCCGCTCCACGCTTTTCAGCCGATGCAGTTCCGCCTTGAGGGCCTCCAAGCCTTCCTTGGTGATGGGTATCCGTTCCACTGCAATGTCTCCTTCTCCATGTCCGGGTATATGCCCGTCGATCGCTACGCGGTCGTTGATTTCAAAATATAGCCTGCCACCAGGTCGCCCACTTCCGAGGTGGTGTATCCCATCTGCCCGGCACCGACACCCTTTAAATCATCTCGAAGCACTTTGATGATGCTGGTTTCCACCAGGCCCGCCGCATCGGTTTCACCCAGAGTCTCCAACATCAGCTGGGCTGAAGAAATGGCTGCCAGAGGATTAATGATCCCTTTGCCGGTATACTTGGGTGCGGATCCGCCGATGGGTTCAAACATGGACACCCCTTCCGGGTTCAAGTTTCCGCCGGCGGCGATTCCCATACCCCCCTGAATCATGGCCGCCAGATCGGTGATAATGTCTCCGAACATATTGTCCGTGACAATCACATCGAACCATTCCGGATTCTTCACCATCCACATGCAGATGGCGTCGACATGGGCGTAGTCGGTCTCGATGTCCGGATATTCACTGGCCACCTCATTGAAGGTCCGCTCCCAGAGGTCAAACGCGAAGGTAAGAACGTTGGTCTTGCCGCAAAGGGTTAGTTTTCGTCCTTTGTTCCGTCGGCGGCAGTAATCAAACGCAAACCGGATGCAGCGTTCCACGCCCTTTCGGGTGTTGATCGACTCCTGCACGGCAACTTCATCCGGAGTCCCCCGTTTCAGGCTCCCACCGGCGCCTGCATACAGTCCTTCGGTGTTTTCCCGTACCACCACAAAGTCGATATCTTCCGGGGTTTTGTCCTTCAGCGGCGTCTCAACACCCTCATAGAGCTTTACGGGGCGCAAGTTGACGTATTGATCCAGATGAAACCGCATATTCAAGAGAATGCCCTTTTCCAGAATGCCGGGCTGGACATCCGGATGACCGATGGCCCCCAGATAGATGGCGTCATACCCTTTCAATTCTTCCAGGTCGCTTTCCGACAGAATCACCCCGGTGGCTTTATAGTGATCTCCGCCAAAGGGAAAATGGGTGAATTCAAATCGGCATCCACAGTACTCGGCGATGGTATTCAATACCTTGATGCCCTCAGCGGTCACTTCAGGTCCGGTCCCATCTCCGGGTACAACGGCAATGTCGTAAGACGTTTCTGTTGTCAATGGTGTTTAACTCCTGTTCGATGGGTGTTCTTATTTATGGGCCTTCGGCCCTGCTCCGTGGCTGTGCCTTCCATGGGGTGATATCTGCTCTACCGGTCTGAATCGTCCGGGTTGGAAAGAACCGCCACAATCGTCGATCCCGCCGTCACGTTATCGCCGGGACCGACCTTCGGTTCACAGTCCGGGGGCAGATAAAGATCCACCCGGGATCCAAAACAGATGATACCGAACCGCTGGCCGCGCTGAAGTCGGTCGTCTTCGCGGACTCGACATATGATCCGCCGAGCCACCAGACCGGCCACCTGCACGAGCCCGAGGGCACGACCGTCATCCATTTCAATTTCCAATGCATTTCGTTCATTATGCTCCGATGCCTTGTCCAGGCTGGCGTTTACGAATTTTCCCGGATGATAAACGATCCGTGAGATTCGGCCGGCCACCGGCATGCGGTTAACGTGAACGTTGAATACGGACATGAAAATGCTGATCTTGGTAAAGTTGCCCGCTTTAAACGGACTTTGATCCACCGGCGTTACGGCAATCACTTTACCGTCTGCGGGAGCAATCACCGCAAATGCTTTCTGGGGGACCACTCGATCCGGGTCCCTGAAAAAATAACAGATGAACAGCGTCACCAAAAGTCCGATCATCGCCGGAAGGGCTAATTCCAGTAACGCAAAAACGGCAGTAATGAATGCACCGGCACCGATCAGGGGGATCCCCTCCGTGGCCAGGGGCAAAGCAGTCTGCCGAATCGGTTCCGGCCATTTGTAATCATTCATGGGTCTCGGGTCCAATCATAAAATCGTACAACGATTTTATGAAACACGACCATGTCGCTCGAAGATTGAAAGGTTCATCCGCCGTCCATCGGGCGGAATCAGAAATTTCCATGGGATGACGCGTGCAACAGCAGATGTCGTTCCGCCGGATTGGCGCCTAACACGGAAATATCATGAAATGCCGGGCTAAAACCGTTGCTTATAATAAATAAACGGATTCAAGTCAATAAATAGTCTACCCAAGTTTTCCTTCACGGGCCAATTC
>Ga0056119_1000041_pt1 | contig 32829 bp, 26 predicted proteins | sample WorMettaBAHAMAS1_FD_80076 | JGI IMG/M metagenome (GOLD analysis project Ga0056119, IMG submission 80076) | Marine gutless worms symbiont microbial communities from Max Planck institute for Marine Microbiology, Germany - Olavius tantulus BAHAMAS.1 ...
CGCGCTTTCCATGGCATAGTCGTTCTCCCAAGTGTAAACGATATGCCTGATGGTAGTGTTACCCATGTCTCCGAACAACTGTTACCTATCTCCCCAGTCTATACACCTACCAGGGGAGAGGAGTTGATTGGGAGCCCTATAGCCTCGCTGAGCGGGATTTCCGCCTGAGGCGGACCAGTCCACTTCGCTTCAACAATCTACAGGGAGTCTGCAAGGTTATGCCATCACTTTTTTCACCGCATCGATGAGCTGCTGTTCGCTGGGTATATAGGCCTGCTCCAGGGGTTGAGAAAAAGGCACCGGGCAAAATGGGGCAGCCACCCGCACGATCGGTGCATCCAGATAATCAAAGGCCTCTTCCGCCACCAGTGCGGCAATTTCGGCCCCGGACCCTGCGAATTTCACTTCTTCGTGGATGATCACCAGCCGGTGGGTCTTTATCACGGATTCGATAATTCCCTTCTCATCGAGCGGGTAGAGCGTCCGTGGATCCAGCACCTCCACACTGATTCCCTCGGCGTCCAGCTTTTCGGCGGCGCTCAGGGCGGTGTGCACCATGTTGGCCGTGGCCACCACCGTGACGTCACGGCCTTCGCGCTTGATGTCGGCTTGACCAAAGGGGATGGCGTAATCCCCCTCTGGAACATCCCCTTCAAGGCCATAAAGCATTTTATGTTCCAGAAAGACCACCGGGTTGTCGTCGCGGATGGACTCGATCAACAGCCCCTTGGCATCATAGGGTGTGCTGGGCATGGCTACTTTCAGTCCGGGCAAATGCATAAACATCGCCTCGAGGCACTGGGAATGCTGCGCCGCGGCTCCGATCCCGGCACCGCATGTGGTTCGCATGACCATGGGGATCTTAGCTTTGCCACCGAACATATATTTCATCTTGGCGGCCTGATTATACAGCTGATCCAGGGCAACCCCGATGAAGTCGACAAACATCAGTTCGATGACCGGTCGGAGCCCGACGGTGGCCGCACCGACCGCCGACCCGATGATCGCACTTTCGGTAATGGGGGTGTCCTTCACCCGTTTGTCGCCAAATTGGTCCAGCAGGCCCGAGGTAACACCGAAAATTCCACCGTAAATTCCCACGTCCTCGCCGGCGACATAAATATTCGGATCACGCTCCATTTCAACTTTATGGGCGTCATTTAATGCTTGGGCAAACGTCATATTCGGCATTTTTCAATTCTCCTTTTAAAGTCTCCGTTTCAGGTGGATGTTGAATCGACCCCTGCTAGGTGTACACATCCTCCGTGAGTTCGGACACATCGGGAAGCGGGCTTTCTTCGGCAAATTTTTCGGCCGCGGCCAATTCGTTTTGCAGCGTGTTTTTGATCTCCTCGATTTTAGCGTCCGTGAGCAGTTCCATTTCCTTCAGCTTCTGCTCCAGTCGAGGAATCGGGTCCTTTTCTTTCCACTCTTCGAGCTCGGCTTCGTCGCGGTAGGTGCAGGCATCGCCTTCAAAGTGCCCCCTGTGGCGGTAGGTCTTGCATTCGATCAAAGAGTGTCCCTTGCCATCCCGGGCCCGGGCGATCGCTTCGGCGGCCGCTTCATGAACGGCAATGACATCATTTCCATCCACAACCACCCCGGGCATGTCATAGGCGGCGGCCCGGTCCGCGATATTGGGAACGCACATCGAGTTGATCGTGCAGGAGGAAATACCGTACATGTTGTTTTCATTGACGAACACCACCGGCAGCTTCCAGCAGGTGGCCAGATTCATCGCCTCATGGGTGGTTCCCTGGTTTGCGGCACCGTCACCGAAAAAGCAAATCGCCACACTGTCATTTCCCAGATACTGGCATGCCAACGCCGCCCCGGAGGCCAGCGGTGGACCACCGCCCACGATACCGTTGGCCCCCATAATGCCGAGATCCAGATCGGCGATGTGCATGGAACCACCCTTGCCCTTGCAGTAGCCGGTTTTTTTGCCGAACAGTTCGGCCATCATCTGCTTGATATCGCCCCCCTTGGCAATGAGATGCCCGTGGCCGCGGTGGGTGCTGGTGATGTAGTCATTGTCGGTCAGATTCGTGCAAACGCCTGTGGCAACTGCTTCTTCACCCACGTACAGGTGGACGAAACCGGGAATTTTGCCGTCCGCGAAAAGCTCGGCCACACGATTTTCAAAGGTTCGAATTTTGTTCATGGTGAAGTACATCCATAGTAATTGCTCATTTGTCAGGTCCATGGCTCCCCTCCTTATGTTTCATGTTGACGAAACACATTCACAACAACCCCGGGCTATCCCTCCTTTCCCAAATGCATTAATCATTCGCCCGAATGGAAACCGTCACCGCCGCGTTGGCCACGACGATTCGATCACAGTCCGGAGCGAAATCGGGCACACACAGCCCTTTTACGTTCATCCCTCCTTGCACCGCCCGAGCGGTTTTTTGACCGATGGGAACGACGGCATTCACCTGCTCCAGGTCCACCTCATCCGGGTTTGGGCATGCCACCAGAACATCCACCTGCATGGTGTGCAGGTCCTCGATTCCCAGAATTTCCACCAATCCGCACAGACAGCTTCTGGAAATGGCGTCCTTTACTGCCCGGCATGCGGCTTTGGTGACGTCTTCTCCGTGAAGATCGGCGCCGGTGCCGATCTCGACGATAAACCGTTGTGTCCCCATCAGCTTACCTTTCTGAAGTGTTTGTTTCCGAATGCGTGGTGGACTGGACCCATCATTTCCGCTGCACGATAGGAGCTTCTAACCAACGGGCCTGAGGCTACGGATGTAAACCCCATGTCGCGGGCGGTATCGGCCCACCAATCAAATTCTTTCGGTGGCACATAGCGCACCACCGGCAAATGGCTGCTGGAAGGGCTTAGATATTGTCCCAGGGTAATGGCCCGGCAACCGCTTTGCTTCACATCCTGTAGGGTTTTCACCACCTCGTCGTGTGTTTCCCCCAATCCCAGCATCAGACCGGTTTTCACCTGCATCCCACGGCTTGCAGTGTATGATAAGATGCTCAATGATCGCCGATAATCGGCCATCGGCCGAACGTCGGCATACAGTCGGGGTACGGTTTCGATGTTATGATTAAATACCTCCGGTCGGGCGGCACATACTGTATCCAGGGACGGGACGCTCCCGCCAAAATCCGGCACCAATACTTCCACGGACACGCCGGGACACTGTTTGCGTATCTGACGGACGGTTTCGGCAAACCGGCCGGCGCCCCCGTCGTGCAAATCATCCCGGGTCACGGAGGTGATCACCGCGTGCGTTAATCCCAACTGCCGCACGGCCATGGCGATCCGCCGGGGCTCCCTGTTATCCAGTGCATGGGGTGTGCCCTTGTCCACGGCACAAAAGCGGCAACTGCGAGTGCAGCGTGTTCCCAAAATCATGAAGGTAGCGGTGCCCCGGGCAAAGCATTCCCCTTGGTTGGGGCAACGGGCGCTTTCACAAACGGTAGCCAGATGGAACCGCTCCAGCCCTTTGCCCATGTGATCCGCTGCCTGACGATTCGTTGGCGGCAATACCAGCCATGGCGGGTGCCTGCGCTGTGTATCGGTTGTTTTTTCATACGCGGTGTACCCGAGGCGGCTGCAAAAACGGTCCACCAAGCGGTGTTTGATATCCGACATACTCACGACCGCGCCCATCTCGTGGTCCATGGACGTTATGGTCTCATCTCGTTGACCGCAGGGAAAGATCAGGTCGAACCATCCGGGGTCGGTGCAAACATTTAAAGCAACCCCGTGGTAGGTCACCCACTTGCGGACCGCCAATCCCACACTGGCTATCTTGGCGCCGTTCACCCAAAGACCTGGCTTTCCATTTTTCATTTCGGGAACCAGCTGGTAACTGCGGAGGACGTCGGCAATCGTATCGAGCAATCGGTTCAAAAAGGCATGGATGTCCTTTCCGCGGACCTTGACGATGGGATAGACCACCAGTTGCCCGGGCCCGTGAAACGTCGCCCGGCCGCCCCTGTCCACCCTGTGAAAGGAAACGCCCATTCGACCCAGCTCCTCTTTTGTGATGCAAAGATCTCCCAGGTTTCCGCTGCGGCCAATGGTGACCACCGGCGGGTGTTCCACAAGCACCAGACGGTCCGGGCTGTGGCCGTTGATCCGTTCGTCAACCAGTTGCTGTTGACGGACCAGGGCCTGGTCGTAGTCCAGCAGTCCACAATCGATGATTCGAATTTCCTGCAATTGGCGATGTTCCATGACGGCATCAGTCCCTGGGCAGATATAGCGCCCAATCACCGGCATCCCGGGCCGCGTCAACTATGGCTTCCGAGAAGGTGGGATTGATCCGGATACTGCGGGCAAGCTCCTGGACCGTGGCTTCCAGCTGCATGGCCATGACAGCCTCGCCGATCAGTTCGGTGGCGTTGGCCCCGACGATATGAACGCCTAAAATTTCACCATAACGGGCATCCGAGACGATTTTGACCGCTCCATCGACCTGGTTGCGTACCATGGCCAACCCGTTGATGTCATAGGGGAAAACACCCGTTTCCACTTCATGCCCTTTTTTTTCTGCATCTTTTTCCGAAAGCCCGACGGCCCCCATCTGCGGCTGTGTCCACAGACACCGGGGAATCAGATCAAATCGATACCGCTTGTTCGCCCCCATGGCATTTTCAGCGGCAACAACTGCCATTGAAGACGCCGCGTGGCTGAGCATCCAGCCGCCGGTGGCATCGCCAATGGCGTAAATCCCGTCAACCGTTGTCTCCAGCCGGTCGTTTACACGGATGGCGTTATCGTCATTCAACGTGCCACCAAGATTTTTTAAACCCAAGCCGACGCTGTTCGGCGCTCTTGCCGAAACCAGGACGTTTTCCACCTTGACGCTGCGCTCTTTGGGTCCCACAAGTTTGCAGGTCGTTCCGGTTTTGGTCGTCTTGACGGATTCCAGCGAGGTGCGCGGAATAATTTCCACACCGTTTTCCCGTAACGCCATGGCAATTCTCTGGCTGGTGTCCGAATCCTCTCTGGGTAAAATTCTCGCGGACTCCACAGCCATGATGACGTTGCAGCCGAAGGCGTTGAGCAAAAAGGCCATTTCCGTTTCGATATAGCCGGAACCACAGACCAGGATCGATTCGGGCACCGCTTTCATTTCCAACACGTCGTCCGTGGTCATGGCTGCTTTTTTTAACCCCGGTATCTCATGCACGCCTATGGATCTGCCCGTGGCGATGATGATTTTTTTTGTTTCAATGATACGACCATCCACTTCCACTTGCTGCGGGCTTTTTACGAGGGCGCGTCCTTTCACCATCTCAATCCCGTTGTTATCTAAGAGCGCTTACATACCCATGCGGATTTCTGTCGCAACGCCGCTTTTTCGTTCCACAATAGCCTTGAGATCAATATCTTCCACAGGTGCATGGATTCCGAACTCTTCTCCCGCCTCAATACGAAGAAACAAATCAGCCGCCCTCAGCCAGATCTTGCTGGGAATGCACCCCCGATTCACGCACGTGCCGCCTGTTTCAGCACATTCGGCGATGACGACATGTCCCCCCAACTGGGCGGCGCGAATGGCCGCTGCATACCCGCCCGAACCGGCGCCGATGATCATCACATCATGCATCATGCTACCTCATTACCTACGGATTTATGGTTTTCCTGATTTCCTTTTTGGTTCCAGCATGGATATCTCACGCTACTGCGGGACTCATTGGCGGTGCGGAAAAATTTCATGAGATATTCGTGCTAAGCCATGATCAGCATCGGCTGCGCCAGATACCGGGCCAGGTCCTTTAAAAAGGTCATGGCCGGCGCACCGTCCACGACTCTATGATCAAAGGTGAGGCTGAGCGTCATCATGTGTCGAATCGCGATCTCGCCGTTAAACACGGCCGGCTTTTCGATTACGCGGCCAATGCCCAGAATGCCGGTCTCCGGCGGATTGAGTACCGGTGTGAATCCATCCACGCCGAGCATGCCGACATTGGTAATGGTAAACGTGCCGTCGGTGACATCTTCGATGCTCAAGGCGCCCTCTCGAGCTTTTCTGGCCAGTGCGTTCGCCTCTTTTGCGATTTGCAGCAGACTTTTCGTTTCGGCATGGCGCAGTTTCGGCACCATGAGACCTTCCGGGAGCGCAACGGCAATCCCCAGATGAATGGTGCCATGGACCTGGATCTCTTCGCCAACGAGTGTGGAATTCATGATAGGATGGCGCATCAAGGCACGGGCCGTGGCCATGATGATGATGTCATTGTAGGAGATTTTGACAGAATCATCCGCCTGGTATTCAGCTCTTAAAAGATCCCTGAAGCGTACCATTTCCGTGACATCCACTTCGGTGAAGGCGGTGAGTTGGGCCGTGTTTTGCAGACTGGCATGCATATTGTCCGCGATGGATTTACGCATGCCTTCAAAAGGTATCGTCCTGATGTCGAATGGTTTTTCTTCCGCGGCTACCCGCGCCGCTGCTAAAGCCCCCTCGACATCTTCCCTGGTAATTTTGCCCATTTCACCAGTTCCGGTGATGGTTGAGACGTCCACACCTTCCTGTCTGGCGATCTCGGCCGCCAGCGGGGTGATTTTCGGGGGGGGCGGTTTCTCCTCATGAAATTTCAACACATCGGCCTCTTTTATCTTTCCGTCGGGGCCGGTGTCATTTCAACGACTTCCCCGGTCTGAAGGCCTTCAATACGTTCGGGGCGCTCCCCTTCCTGAGCAATCACCGCCAATATGGTCCCGACGGGCACCTTGGTGCCTACCGGGACCACAATCTGAAACAGGAGCCCCGTCTCCGGCGATTCTATCTTGTTCGTGATTTTTTCCGTTTCAACCTCAAATAAGATCTCTCCTTTCGCGACCGTATCCCCTTCATTTTTATACCACTTGGAGACTTTGCCCATTTTCATGGTCATTCCCAATTTCGGCATGGTTACGTGAACACTCAATCTCCAACCCTCCTTCTGATTGCGTAGAAGCAAACATGGCCGGTCTTTCGATTTATTCGGAGATCATTCCGGACAATCGCGATACCGATCAACCCATGTCACACAAATTTTTCGTGGTAGTTGCCCTATTTTATGATGTTAGCCTGGCGAAACCAGATTTCGTATAGAGGTGGTTGAAAACCCGATCGATTCTGGAATCGAGAAGATTTCAGTTTTAGAAAAGCAATAGCAATACGAGCGATTAGGAGAGCTTCTGAATTTAGAAAAAGAGTTGTTTTGCGAACAGGTACATATATTTAAGATATGTTATTACATACCGCTGCCGGAGCGGTTTCACAAGACAAAAAATAAGATTCATATCAAATAGTTATCTATGTGTATGGTGAAGTTTAAGGAATATGCCGGGGAATGGGATGCTGGTGATTTAGCATACATTCCAAAATCCCCCAATTTTCTTCTCATCGGTGGTTCGGAGTTCCCGCCGTCAACCACGATTCGGGTTATATAGGGGTTTCTTCAGCATCATGGACATGCCGGCCAATATCATTGGCAGGAGGATGAGGATCTGAAAGGCAGCCTGAAGGCAATACCGGTCGGCAAACAATCCCACCACCGGTCCGGCCATTCCGCCGATGCCGATGGCCACGCCGAGGGTCATGCCGGAAGAAAAGCCGACATGATTGGGGAGATATTCCTGGCCCATCACGATCATGGGGTTTAAGGGTACGGATAAGACGATCCCCAGTGGAATCAGCATCCCCATGGCCCAAACCGGATCATTACCGAAGGCGATTACGGAAAGAGGCGGGACGTGCAGGAGAAACGCGAGCACAACGACCCGAATTCGACCATAACGATCGGCCAGGGCGCCGCCGATAATACTTCCCACGGCATTGGCCGCACAAAACACAGACAGGGCGATGCCCGCGGCGGCTTCGGTCTGCCTTAAGTGACCGGTCCAGAATAGGGGAATAAATATGGTCAGGCCGTAGGAAAGAATCGCCCGCACGGTTAGAATGCTCATTAGCAGACTGAACGGCCCCCATGCATCGGCAGGGTTGGCGGGTGCCGGTCGTTTGGATGCTTTTTTAGATGCAGGACCGTTGAAAGCCGGGGAAGAATTCAACAGAAAGATAAATGCCGCCGTTGCCGCGGATGTCGGCACCAGAAAGAACAGAGACCCTCTCAATCCCCATTCCAAAACGGCCCAGACCGCCAGCAGCGGGCCAATGGTGAATCCGATGTTGCCGGCCATGCCGAACACACCCATGGCCGTGGATCTTTTGTTGCCGCCCCTTAGGTTGATGAGTCGTGCCGCCACCGGATGATAAGCCGCAATGCCCACCCCGGTAATGACGGCCATCAGGAGAACCATGTGATAGGTGGACATCCATCCCATGGCAGCGATACTGACACCGCCCAGCAGCAGGGCGGCTGGCATGATCCAGGCATTTACGAGACGGTCGGCGGCGTATCCGAACAACGGCTGGGCAATGGTTGAAGCGAAATTGCAGGCAAAAACGATCCCGCCTGCCGCCGCATAGCTCAGGCTGTACTCCGCAACCAGAAACGGGGCCAGCGCCGGTAGCGCTCCCTGGCACGAATCCAGAACAAGGTGTCCGGTCGCAACCATCCCTAAGAAGCGTTTTTTCATGGATTCGGTTCGGCGGTAATCGGCAAGTTAAACAGAATATCGTTCTCCAGGTAAATCTGCTCCAGCTTTTCCTGGTGGGGGCGCACGTTACCCCGCTGTTTGGCAGCCAATTCCAGAATCAGGTAGCTGATGACACTGGACATGGCGGCAATGTAACCGGTGTACGGGATGAACTGTGACGGCACTACCAGTGTTTTGTGGGCAAAGGGAAAGAGCGGGCACAGCGGGCTGTCCGCCATGACCAGTAGGGTTTGATCGAGGCGGCGGACAAGCTTTGCCAGTCGGATGAGTTCATTGGGATAGCGGGACGTGGTCACAATCACCACCAGTGCCTCCGTGGGGGCATTGTTGAGTCGATCGAAGACCGTGCTGTCGCTTCCTTTCAGAATGTTGACCCCTTTGCGGACTTTGGACAGGGACCAGCCGAAATAGTAGGCAAACGTGTAAGACAGCCTGGCCCCGGCAATATACACCGTCGGGGCATCCAACAGCTGATCGATAAAGGTGTTCAGTGTCTCCCGGTCGATGGTCTGGTAGAGTTGACGCATATTTTCCATCTCTTCGGACATGACCTGGCCGAGGAGATCCCCTTCAGCCCCCTTCAGGGTGGGTAGATCGACACGTTCCTGGAGGGTCATACCGGTATTGATCAGATCCCGCAGGGCCTGAAGAAATGCCCCATAGGTTGCGTATCCCAACTGGCTGACGAAACGCACCACCGTGGCTTCGCTAACTGCACAGGAATTGGCCAGCTCTTTGGTGGTCATGAACACCACCTGCTGGGGATGCTGCACCACGTAGTTCCCCAGGATTCGTCCCTTTGGCGTCAATGACGGCAGTTGATCCACAATGTGTTGGACCACCGGATTTTTTTCATGGTTCATGTTTGCCACCCTTAATCTATGTCCGGACAATGGAATGAAAGAAACATTACATATATTCGGATTGGTCTAAGATTCCTGTATTTGATACATATATCGGTGTTTTTGGCAACAAAAATCGACTGAAAATAAAATATTTCTTTCATATAAGATTTTGATTGACATAGATTCTTTCATTTAGGATAGAGGCTTTATTGTCTGCAGAACGTTCACGGCACATGATGAATGGGTGCCAAGGCTTTCTGACGGACGGGGGAATTGGAGACCACTTGAACATCCTCACAACGAAAGGTGTTCTCATGTTCGGCAAGCGCAAACCCCTATGGGGAAAGAAAGAACAGCTCAACTCCAGCTATGATGCGGTCATCATCGGCGGTGGCCTGCACGGTCTGGCGACGGCGTATTATCTGGCAAAAGAACACGGTTTGACCGATGTGGCGATCCTGGAAAAGCGGTACATCGGCTTCGGCGGCGCCGGCCGAAATACCGCCATCGTCCGGGCCAACCAGCGGACCCAGGAGAATGTGCCGCTTTACAAAGAGGCCCTGGACCTGTGGCCGGTCCTCACCAAAGAACTCAATTTCAACCTGATGTTCAACAACTGCGGCAACCTCAATCTCATGCATAGCGAGGCGGCCATGAAAGCGGCCCGCATGAATATCGCCACCGCCCAGTTTTATGGCGTTGAGAGCCATCTCATCGATGCCAAACAAGCCAAGGAGCTGGTGCCCGCACTGAACATTTCCGAAGACATCACTTTTCCGATCCACGGCGCGATGTACCATCCCCCGGGCGGCATCGTCCGTCATGACGCCGTGGTGTGGGGCCTGGCCAAAGGGTGCGCCAAACACGGCGTTCACATCCACCAGCAGACCGAAGCCACCGGCATCCTCACTGACGGCGGCAAAATCACCGGGGTCGACACTGCCCGCGGCCGGATCCAGACCCCGCGGGTGCTGGTGAGCGCCGGCGGGTACAGTGCCGGTATCATGAATCACATGCTGGGCATCAAGCTGCCCATCAGTGTCCTCACCATCCAGGCCATGGTGACCCAACCGCTCAAAACGATTCTGGACCACGTGGTGTCCTCGGGTGCCTATCATTGCTATGCCAACCAGACGCTAAAGGGCGAAATCGCCACCGGCGCCCACATGGATCCGTGGCCCAATTATACCACCCAGAACACGGCACATTACATCAAACATCAGGCGGAAGCCCTGTCGGACTGGCTCCCGTGCCTTCGCGGCGTGAAATTCATGCGGATCTGGGGCGGCCTGGCGGACATGACCCCCGACATGGCCCCCATCATGGACGGCAACGATCCCGTTGACGGATTCTACATGGACTGCGGCTGGGGATATTTCGGGTTTAAATCCTGCAGCGCCGTGGGCAAATACATGGCCGAATACATGGCCACCGGCAACTGCCCGGAGATGCTCAAACCGTTCAACCTGCGCCGCTATGAAAACCACCGGTTGATGGGAGAGACCGCGGCCTTAGTCAATTATACCCCAGATAATTAACCCAAGGAGATACCATCATGGCGCTGACACTCACGTGCCCTATCTGCGGCAAGCGCAACTGATACGAGTTCCGATACGGCGGTGAAGACAAGGGGCCGCGACCGGACGAAGAAGGCCTGAGCCCCCGGGACTGGTGCAACTACGTCCACATGAACACATGTACGGTCGGGATCCAGAAGGAGTGGTGGTGTCACCGCGACGGGTGCGGGGCCTGGTTCACCACCTTTCGGGACACCACTAAAAACCTCGAAGTGAAACCACCGGAGGCCGAAGATGGACAGGCTTAAACAACTCCCCACACTCCGGATCAACACGGATGAACCGCTCACGCTGAAATACCGGAGAAAAACATTTCACGGGGTGGCCGGAGATACCGTGGTAACAGCTCTTTATGCCGGCGGTGTCCGGATCTTTGGCCGCAGCCTGAAATATCATCGCCCCCGGGGGCTCTACAGCCTTGACGGGGAGTGCAGCAATACGTGCATGGCGGTGGACGGGATCCCCAACGTCCGCACCGAAAACACGCTGCTCAAGGACGGCATGGCCGTCGACGCGCAGAACGTGAAGGGATCGGCGAATTTTGACTTTCTCGGGTTCATCGACAAACTCGACTGGATGATGCCGGCCGGGTTCTATTACAAAACCATGCACAAGCCGGCGGCCATGTGGCCGATCGCCATGAAGCAGATCCGCAAGGCGGCCGGACTGGGGGTGATTTCCGCCGACTATGAGATGAAGGGCCGCTATGACGAGCAATACCTTACTGCGGAAATCACCGTCATCGGAGGCGGGCCTGCCGGCATGGCCGCGGCCCTGGCGGCGGCCGGGTCCGGACAACGGGTGGTGCTGCTGGAATCCCGCCCCCATCTGGGCGGATGCTTCGACTATCGCGTCACCACCAACGGCCAGGGCACGCCCCTCTACCAGCGGGCCCGCGAGCTGGCCGAACAGGTCAAACAGACCGGCAACATCCGGCTCTTCGAGCACACCGCCATGGTGGGGGCATACAACAACAATTTGATTACCGGGTTCCAGGTGGGCAAAGCCCGGGACGGGTTTACCGAGCGCTATATCGAGATCCGCTCTAACAGCGTCGTTGTGGCCACCGGCTGTATCGAACGTCCTCTTCTTTTCGAGCACAACGAACGCCCCGGCGTCATGCAGGTGGGTTGTGCCCACCGTCTTGCCCGCACCTACGGTATCCTGCCGGGAAAAGAAGCGGTTTTTTCGGTGGGACACGACCTGGGCCTGGAAGCCGCGGTCGATCTTTCCGATCTCGGGTTGAAGATCGCCTGCGTGGCCGATATCCGCGAGGACGGCCAGCGCCCCGACCTGCTGGATGCCCTTGCCGAGCGAGACATCCCGGTTCTCAGAGGCTGGGTGGCCACCAAAGCCCATGGTGCCAAAACCGTGAAGAAAGCCACCCTCTCCACCGTGGAGGGCACTGTCCAGCGACAATTCCCCTGCGACCTGCTGGTGGCATCGGCGGGTCTGACACCGGTGACCGGCCCCTTCATACTGGCCCAGGCCAAAATGGGCTACGACGGCCGAACCGGTTATTTTCTGCCCACGGAGTTGCCCGAAAAAATGTTCTCCGCCGGCCGGAACACCGGAATCAACGACCCCGATGCCATCGAAGCGTCGGGCCGCCGCGCCGGGTTAGAGGCTGCGACGGCTGCCGGCGCCGACATGGCGCAGGCGCTTACCGAGGCCAGTCAGGCCGCTGCAGCACTTCCCGGACCCGATCGGGGGTGCAAACTGGTCACCGCGCCGGTGAAAGGCCGGAAGAGCTTTATCTGCTTTGATGAAGATGCCACCGTCAAATCGGTGAAACAGGCCATCGACTCGGGATTCGATGTTCCGGAGCTGGTCAAACGGTATGCCGCCGTGGGGCTGGGGCCCGGCCAAAGCGGTATCCCCGGTCACAATCTTCCCCTGTTTGTGGCCAAGTACACCGCCTCCTCGGACACCCCGAGGCCGACCACGGTGCGTCCCCCGTTGGTGCCGACATATATCGCCACCTATGCCGGTTATAACCACCACATGTTCAAACGGACGCCGCTGCACCATTCCCAGAAGGTCGACGGCGGCATTTTTCGCAACATCGGCGTCTGGCAGCGAGCCCGCTACTTCAGTCAGGATTTCGACCGCCAAGAGGAAATCCTCAACGTGCGCAACAATGTGGGCATGCTGGACGGTTCCACCCTGGGCAAGTTCCGCATTCACGGTACCGATGCCCTCAAGGCCTTGCAGCGGGTGTACGTCTCGGACATGAGCAAGGTCAAAGAAGGCCGCATCAAATACTCGGCCATGTGCAACGACGACGGCTGCGTCATCGACGATGGCGTGGTGACCAAACTGGGTGAAAACGACTACTACGTTACCACGTCCACCGGCCGGGCCGGGCAGACGGCGGAGTGGATCCGCTACCACACCCGTTTTGACAACTTGGACTTTCACATTGTCAATCTCACCGATGCCATGGGGGTCATCAATATCTCCGGGCCCAACGCCCGCAAGGTACTGGTCAAAGTGGTCGATATCGACGTCTCCAACGAAGCTTTCCCTTTCTCCGGCTATCGGGAGTTAGCCATCCGGGAGACGATCCCGGTTCGGGCCATGCGCCTGGGATTTGTCGGCGAACTTTCCTACGAGCTCCACGTCCCCGGCTCATACATGCAGACGATCTGGGACATGCTCAAGGAGGCCGGCGCCGAATTCGGCATCCGAAATTTCGGTGTTGAAGCGCAGAACGTGCTCCGCATGGAAAAAGGCCACATCATCCTCGGCCAGGAATCGGAGCAGCGCACGAACCTGCTGGATGTCGGCCTCGGGTTCTTGTGGGACCGCACCAAATCAGACGCCAAGACCGTAGGCGCCGTGGCCCTGCGCCAGGCCGAAAACGATTCCGGTCGTCTAACCCTGGTGGGCATCCGCATGGCGGACGACACCCGGGCCGCCCGGGACGGCGCCCTCATCGTGGCTGACAAGGTCCGCGGCTATGTGGCGACCATGCGAAAAAGTTTTACTACCGGAGAAGCCGTGGGGATGGCGCTGGTGGAATCGGAACTGGCCGACATCGGTACCCGGCTGCAGATATACGAGGACGAATGCAACGGCGAGCTGCTGGATGCCCGCGTCGTGCCCATGCCCTTTTACGATCCGGAGGGTGAACGGATGAAATCCTAGCCCGATCGTTTGGAAGGGGGCATCTTGCGGCCCATGCCGGCGTTCTCGGGTTTCCGCAATCCTCGACGTAGCAGCTTTGCGCCTGCGGTAGCAAAAAACCCTGCGGCCTTGGCCTGAACCACAACCTACCCCTTCTGAACGAACAGAAGGGTTGAATAATTCCATTTAGCTGAAGAGGATGCTTAAAAAAATGGCTGAGATAAGAAGACAATCGCCGGTCAGGCTTACCGCCAGCCCCGTCAAAACAGAAGAACGGGACAACTGGACGGTGGCACTTGAATACGAAGATGAAGGCAGCGGTCCCTGGCTCATCGACCTGGCACATAAGGCCCGGTGGGATCTGCAGGACGGCGATCTTCGGAACATTACCCCCTGCGATCTGGCCATCCCGGAATCGCCCGGTCAGTGTACGTTTGCCGGCAATACCCTCATCAACCGAATGAACCGCACCCAGGCATCGATCTATCATCTGGGGGCGGAAGCACCGCCGATGCCCGAGATTCAGGGCTACACGGATGTCAGTGAATCGTCGGTGTTTCTGGCTATGTTTGGCCCCGACATCTTCTCTGTGGCCGAAAAACTGACCCATCTGGATTTTGCGGAACCGGGTAAAACCGCGCCGTTTCTCCTGCAGGGTCCTTTTTGCCATTTGCCCTGCCAGATTGTCGTCCTGGACAGCGGTGTCGGTGGAGGCTTTTTGCTGACCTGCAGCCGGGGCTACGGCGACAGCATGGTTCGCGCCATTCTGGAAGCCGGAGCCGAATTCGGTTTAAGGCCGGCAGGGGAGAAGCGGTTTAGTTCTTGGATAGCGGGGTTTTAGCCCGAATACTGCACGAGAATTTTTAAACACATTTATCCATTGCGGCCTTAACAGTAAGTATGTTGACTGATTTTTCCGGAATTCACTAAAAAGCGAATGTCATATTAACGACCTGTTGAAACAGCACAGCACCATTTGATGTCGCGGGCGGGTACAGTGCCCCGCCCTACGAAAGCTTTAAAATTACCGAGATGTAGGGCCGGGCACCGTACCGGCCCCCTGCGGCCGTCAAGCGGAATAAATTTTGGCAACTGCAATTACACTCTGATTTCAAATCTTTTTTATTAACCGCTGAAAAAATCTCATGCAATGGTCGGGTTAAGGGTTACTCGAATTAGAGCCGTGAGGGGAAACGATTTGCCGGGTAGGCCCAAAGCACGCGGAGAAAGTATCTGTTTTTCCAGAATCCCTGAGAGGGGGATTCTGGAAAAGAGCTTCCTCACAAATGCAGGAGTAATCTGTATTCTCAGTTATAGAGCAATTGCCAAAAATATGTTTCGATAGGAGGGGATATCCGGGGGCCAGATTTTTTTCAATGCGAACGGAATTCCGGCAATGGCTATGGTCTCAGATAGTTTGCCGCGTTGCACTGGCCATTGCCATTGCCACCAGATTAAGACAATACGGCAGCTGTAGTTCAGACACCGGAAGAATCTTGTGATCAGAATGAATACCCGGTAAAAAAATCACGTCGCTGATGGGAAACTTGAATATATCCGACTCTTTAAGTGCACCTTCAAATGCTGCCTGGGAAAGAACGATCATTCGCGGATATCGGCAACCAAAGGTGGCCAGTTCATCGGCGGCTTGATGGAAATATATCTTGCTGGTCGTATCCAGGATAATCAGATTGTCTTCCACAGTTTGTTAGTCCGGTTGCAAAATCGGCAGGTACCAACTTTCTTCTGCGAAAAACGGCCGTTGAAGGTCCTCGGGCAACGACTTCATACGTTGATTTAAAAACGCATCAACGTGTATCCCGTCAAGATAGGTTTTTTCCCATTCCAACACCCTGGACGTGCCGTATCGAGACGACATACTATCTCGTGATTCAAGCTTCACAAACTTGTGCTCAACCCGGGGACCGACGGTTACCAGTGGACCATGGGCACTATGACCGTAGGGGTGGTGTTCCAGAATGACCGGGCTGTATTGATCGAAGCACTCAACCCAGGCGAGACCGGTGCCATTTGGCGGTCCGATGAAAAATGCCGTGGGGTAGGCGGTATTAGCTCCCATGGCCCTGCGGATGTCATCGAGCAGGCCGGCATGATTCAGCACCGAGAGAATTATCTGGGCACTCATCTGAACATGCCTTCCCACCACGGCGGCCTTATCCGGTGCCACTGTTTCCCAGACCCGGATAAGCAATTCATTCATCCGACAGTACAGCAGATCAACGTTATGAAAGCCGGAAACCGTTGCATCGCTGAAAAGGCCGATGCAATTATCGCTTCCGGATAAAAACGCTCCGGAAGCCTCGGGTCCCAGCCATATGAAGGGATCGTTTGTATTCGCCAAAACCATGTCCAGGATTTTAACGGATGGAGGCGCTGCCGAACTAATGATCAACAGTGCCCCGTCGGGAACATGCGCTGCTGCCTCCCAGGGGGACATCACAGAAAAAGGCAGTTCGATGAGAGCCCGCCATTGATCGGCAACCACTCTCACCGCAGCTTCTGCGCTTCGGTCCAACGGTACCAATATGAGTTCCTCAATATCGGACGCGTCGGAAAACAGGATACCGTGAAGGCGTTCCGCCTCATCTGCATCAAGGCCTTCCAACCGGCTGAATCCCGTCGCCGGCCGGGCCATCGATTCCGCTAGCCGGCGCATGTTTCGATAGTACCGGCGTTCCGTCTCGTTGAGGGCCTTATCTTCCCATTCACTCTTCTCTCCGGCGTCCTCGATAACCTTTTCCGTCGGCGTGCTCGCCTGATTTGCCTCATTTAACAATTGCACACGTTCCGCCGGCGTGTGATGGTTCATCTTCAGACTGCGGCTGATGGTGAGCGATTTTGCCCGGTTGCGAGGTGGAACGCCGATTTCACGCCCTCGAGCAAGTCCGAAGTAAAAGGCAAACTGATAGTAAACGACAAGGTTCACGAAAGGCTGCAAGTCCTCCCGCAGACGCTTTAAATAAACGCTGTTTCCATCGCTGTATCTGTCCATCAGCTCCTGTTGACGATGGGAAATGCTGACAGCCAAAAATTCTATCCTACGATGATGAAGCTTCTCCATGATGGCCACGGCTTCATCAAGACGTCGCTCACAGGTGGCATTAACAATGACCAGCGACTCTGTCGGCGATTCATTTTCGATAAACGGCAACGCCTCACTATAATCGATAGTTTTGCCGATGGCGGACCAGCTATTTTCTTCCAATTTCAAGGCAATTTCCTGACCTGCCCCGCTGGACTGGTGAGCATCGATGACAACCGCTGCCGGAGAATCGGCATAGCGGCGCGCAAGCTCTTCGGAAACCGCTTTCAGGTTTTCGTCCCGCAGCACCTCTTCGATAACTATCGGTATATATTTTAAATTCTCCATCGCCCACTGAGCATCGGTTCGCCGGCCTTTGACCGCAGCCAGCCATGTGCAGAACAGCTCCAGGCAGAAGAGCATGCAGATCGTGCTCTTTACACCGGAAACGGTCACCTCCTCGCCACCGAGAATCGGTACGACGCCACCGCTTTTGTAGGCGATCAGAGCCATATCGGCGAATGTTTTCTCGGTGATGCCCACCATGATCACCTTTAGATTCAGCAATTGCCTGGCGGTCTTCACCATATATGCTGTGGTCGAAGACCAGCTCAGCAACAGAACCAGGTCCTTTTCAGGGACAATCTCTCTGGACAGGTCCTCTGTTTCTCCCGGCCGGAGCAGAAGGATATCCATTTCCGGCAGTAATGAACGGATGAAGGGCTTGGCGATCCGGCCCATATTATAGGCGCTGCCGGTCCCTATGAGAACTATCCGTTTCATAGCGCCGAAGGTACGGCCGAACCGACGGCGCAACTGTTTGGATCGAATCCCGAAATCCAACAGGTGATCGGTATCGGCTTGGTAGAATCGCAGAATCTCATTCAACCGTTCCGGAATTTCTGACAGATGGGTCTCGCAAAATGACCTTTGAAAATCCTTACGGAATTGGACCGAATTCAGTAAGGTGATAAACGGTTCGATCCCGGTCAGAGGGCGACCGTCGAAATCGGTGAGGGACAGTCTGCGGCTGAGGCTATCCTCTGCCAACACCGATTCGATGCATGCAAAAAGCCTCTCTCCTTCCAGGGGGTAAACGGCTACCCTGAATGATTCCAGGAGGGCTTCCTTTTCTTTACGGTGCATGGACTTGAGAGCCTCAAACTGGTCCGGGGATGCGTTATCGGAATCCAGCAATGCCGTGGCGGCCTTGAATGCGGCCTCTTTTTCTTGAAATTCCCGCGTCTTCTCCTGGATGAGTTCCTGGGGAAATAGTCCCATGGCCGCATTGATGTCGGAAACCACCATAAAATCATCATTGTCCAGACGATGGACGACATACACCGGCCGGTTGTGACTGACGACATACATTTTTCGGGGAGAATGCAGGATCATCGCGGCTGCAGCCAGCTGCCCGCCGTTTCGACACATCCGGGTAGCGGCTTCAATCAATGCCATTTGATCGATCTGATCGGTGGATTTGCCCTGCACCTGCCGGTAAACACCGTAATCCATGGCCTGGGAACCGATTGCGTAGTTCTCCAGACCGGTTTCCACCTGGGACCGGACGGCGTTACTGTGCCGCTGCTCTCTTTGTAGAAGGTCCGCGTAATACCCCCAAAGCAGCGCAAAATACTCGGCGGAGTTTTCACTGCGGAGGGAAACCCCGGCAACCTCTTCCAGAAAACGGCGGGTTTGCTCTTCGACCTGACTGTCAAACTGACCGTTTAAAACGATCACCCGCTGCCGGTGCTCATCCGTAAAGGGGTGTGCGTTTTTTTCCGTGACCGCAGACTGAATTGCCCAGCGTCCGTGCGCCATTACCGGTTGCGAAAAATAACGCAGGGAGACCGGGTCCGTCTGTCCGGCGACGATGGCTTCGGCGCTGATCAGTTGTCTGTCGGGATGACTGTTAAGGAAAGCCGGTAGAAATTCTTCTCTCTGAAGGTACGTCAGGGCCGTGGCTGCCGCCCAGCCGAAGACGTTGATTCCCTTTTCGGCGGCATAGAGGCTCCGCCATTCGACAGGGACAGTTCTTTGGGATTCCGGCCAGAAGGTGTCGAGAATCTTCTGCAGTCGCTCTATAAGTACGGAATCGAAGGGTAGACGGCTTAGCAACGCCGCGTCGAGCAGCCGGAAGACACCTCGCACACCGTCCCGGTCATAGTCGGAGGGAATTTCAACAGGGCTTTCGATCAGATAACGCCAGACGTATCGATGCGGGTACAGGCTTTTAGCCGGGAATCTATAGTTGAGTCTTCGCGGCGGAGAAATCCGCTCCCGGGTAATGATTTTTTCATATATCTCATCAAAAGTTCTGAGAATGTCTTCTGCCAGGATCTCCAGAGAATCTCGGGCTGCGTGCCTATCGATGGTTCGCTGCAACGCATGACGGATGATGAACTGAATCGCGGTTGGGGAGAGATCGAACTCGGTAATCAGATGTTGAATCAGGGTGACCAGATCTTTTTTGCTACGGATGACGAATCGCGGGTGCGACAACGGTGCCCCAGGCCAACCCGGGCATAGACGTTTTTGCTGACCGGGATCCGGATTCACGAGATCATCAAAGTTCAGATAGGTCAACGAGCCATCCTGTATCCCGTCAACGTATTCCAGTGTCACCCCTTCAAAGAGAAGCAGCTGTTTTTGCTGCCTGGAGGTATTGTCGGCCTCCCCCTCGTCTGTCCGAAAGGTCGCCAAGTGCCGTTCCGGGCAAGGATATATTCCTCTCTGATGGAGCCGTTCAAGCAGTTGCGTCATCGAGCCAACGGCTTTGCGAAGACGGATCGGTTCCGTGTCATCGCCGAAAGCAGCGATTCCGGTACTGTCCGGTGCCCGATAAATAATGGAACTCATGCCCGTCAGCAGCCGGGTCAAATTGTTGCCGGCGCCTCCGAAATAGGTCACGATGCCGCACATGGCTGGTCTTTCCTATATGCTGGTCACGGGTTCACCGCTCTTGCCGCACAGATGGATCAGGACATGGGCAGAGTGGTTCTGGTCAAAATTCCATATCACACGCTCCAGTTCATTGCAGCGGGACTCACCCAGAATCGGGCTCACGAGCCCGTGAAATTTGGTTTCCAGTTCCTCATCTGTGGGCAACGTGTCCGGCGGTTCCCACAGGGCCTCGATGCGGCCGGATCGAAAGGAGCCGCCCGCAGTAGTTTCCACAACCACTTCGGCCGGGGCCTTGGCCGGAAATTCGGCCTCGAATTCGGGGGCCACTTCCGTAGTGACCCGGTCCAGCAGCGACAGCAATTCGGGGTCGTGCAGGCGTGGCGGCAGCACCTGTTTGGGACCCACCTCACCGTCCAGCAGCGCCGCGGCCACCGGAAAGGCCAGATTGTACTGGGCCTCCTCCGTGTCCCGGGGGTGGTCATTGGGCAGACGGGTGGCCGCTTCGAAGGTGCGCACGCGGATGCGCTGGATCTGATCCGCTGTCAGGTGGTGTTCACGTGCCAGCTTCAGTGCGCCGGCCACCGCCGGTTGCCCCCAGCGGCAGGCGGCATAGGGTTTGAAGTAAAGGTTGAGAATCTCCCACTCCTGTCCCAGTCGCTTCACCACCAAGGGATCCGGGGCATCGTCGAACAATGGCCGGATACCGGTGAACCCATCCCGGGCCATAAGGGCCGACTGCACGGCTACCATGCACCCCCAGCCGATACTGTCCTTTCCCATGGAGGGTGTATCGATACCTTTCATCATGGGGGCGATGGGCGCATGGTACTCGGCGGCGCCCATGGCATGAAACATCTGCCGGGCGGAGAATCCCAACAGCCGGCCCACGGCGGCAGCCCCGGCGATGGCCCCCCAACTCCCGGAGGAGTGGTAGATCTCGTAGGTCCCATGGCGGATCACCCCGGCCCGGATGCCCAGTTCGTAGGCGATGACCAGAGTGGTGAGAAATTCCCGACCGCTGCATTCACCGGCGAGTTCGGCACCGGCCAATACCGGGGGTAGGGCGCAGGCCCCGGGATGCCCCTTGATGTTTCGGTACCCGTCATCGATGTCCAGGGCATTTCCGTAAAAGCCGTTGGCCAGGGCCGCACCGGCGGCCGACACCCGATCTGCGGACACCAGGATGGTGGCCTGGTCGCCGCCGAATTGTTCCAGCGCGGTCTTGCGCATGATGGCGGCAACCGGTGCCTGTGACCCGGCGATCAGGGCTCCCAGGGTATCCAGGAGACAACGTTTGGACTGGTGCTGAACCTCGGCGGGCAGGTCTTGCCAGCGGGTGTTCAGGGTGAATTCGATGGCATGGTCGGTCAGGGGAGACATTCTCGTATTCCGGTAGGTGCTGTTTGCGATTTAGGCAGGCCATGCAGGGGCAGGGCCGCATGATTCCGCCATGGAGGTTATTTGTCCGCTCGCGCAAACCGTTCGTCATGCTGGATCAGCCCGTCGGTGATCTCGTAATAGTCTCCCATCTGGGACACCCAGACATGCCCGGTAGTCTCAAGGTCGGTCGGCGCATCCAGGGCGCCGGCGGCAATGGAAATACGCGGTTTCCCTCGGGGATCCCAAAACAGACTGGACCCGCACTCACTGCAAAACCCGCGGTGCACATTGGGGGTTTCGTCGGTGACGGATCGAAACCACTTCAGGGTGTCGGATCGCACCAGAACCAGGTTCTCCCGGTCAGTCGCGGTGTAGGCGCCCACGTGGCCGTGAAAGCGCCGGCATTTACTGCAGTGGCAATCGATCACGTCCATCAATGGACCGTGGATCTCGAACCGGACTTCTCCGCAGAGGCATCCGCCGGTTGCCACAGGTTTCGGTTGTTGGCCAGACGTACTCAATGATCTTCTCCGGGGAATCTGCTTCATCGGCCCGGGGATTTTTTCCCGGGCCGGCGAGCATTACAGTCTTTGGTCATTCCAGACTGCGAAGATATCTCGTAAATTGCAGAAGTTGGGCTCTGGATGACCTCGTCATTCCGGACTTGCCCTCCAGAGGCGGATAAAATCCGGAATCCAGGTGTTTTTTAAGGTTACGATTCTGGATGCCGGCCTGCGCCGGCATGACGAAAGCAACACCCAGATCTATGGTGGAAAACCTGAGGCACAACGGCCGTTAAGCCGTCATGCCTCAGTCAAATGCTATATCAAGCCTTTCGACTTCAAAAAGCCTCTGGCCACCTCGGTGACGGATTTCTTTTTCACATCCACTTCCGCGTTCAATCTGGACATGGTGGAGTCATCGATGAGCGAGGACAGTTTGTTCAAATACTTGGCGAGTTCCGGATGTGCGTCCAGGGCTTCTTTTCGTACCGTCGGCGTAATGGCATAGGCCGGGAAGTAATTCTTCGTATCCTTGAGCACCACAAAGTTGAATGCCGGGATGCGCCCGTCCGTTGCGAAAACCAGACCCACATCGACGTCGCCGTCTTTCAAGGCCTTGTAAACCAGACCGGTCTCCATGCGTTTGATGTCCGAACGGGGAAACTTGAAGCCATACGCTTTCTGGAGCGGTTTCAAACCGTCGTCCCGCTTGTAAAACTCAATATTGTACCCCAAGGTCAATTTTTCACCCCCATTGAGTTTGGCCGCGAGATCTTCCAGGGACATCATGCCCTTTGACTTGGCATCCGCCTGGCGGACCGCCAGGGCATAGGTGTTGTTGGCCGCCGAGGCATTGAGCCAAATTATATCGATTTTCGCATCCTTGGCTTTTACTGCCTTGTAGATCTCATCACCCGGTTGATTGGCGAATTTGTTTTTATTAAAATTTAAGAACGCCGTGCCCGTATACTCCCAATACAAATCCACCTGTTTGTTTTCCAGTGCTTCACGCACCAGGGAGGTGCCCATACCTGTTTTAAGTTCGACGTCGAAACCTTTGCTTTTCAGATATTGGCCCGTGATTTCTGCCAAAAGAAGCTGCTCCGTAAAGCCCTTACCACCTACGACAAGAGATGCCGCCCATGCCGTTTGCACGGTAAACACCGCGATGAGCAACATCACTGCAAAACCGGATTTCTTCAATACATTTTTCAAGGTCATCCCCTCCTTCATGAAAGTTATTCTTGCGCAAAGCGTTGCGGGTTTATGCCTTTAGGCAAGAGTACAAACTGTAATTTCGACAGAATAAAATCCGTTATAATCGCCATGGCGGCCACCGAAAAGGATCCGATCAACAATGAGTTGAACTCATTGAGTTGAATTCCGGTGAAGATGAACTTGCCGAGGCTGTCGGCGGCGATCAGCGTGATCAACGGACTGGTACCGACATTCAGTGCAAAACCGGTTCGAATTCCCGCGGAAATGACGTAAAGCGCATTCGGCACCTGTACCTTCCACAGAATTTGCTGATCGGTCATTCCCTGGCCACGGGCCGCTTCGATCATGTGTTCCGGAACTTCACTGATCCCCTGGTACGTGTTTCTGACCACCGGCAAAATGGTAACGGTCACCAGGCCGATAAAAGCTGATTTAAACCCGAGCCCGGTCAGGGTCATGATGATCGCCAGAATCGCCAGGGTGGGCACCGCCGAGAGGATATTGAAGCTTTGGGAGAATGCTTCGGCATACCGTTTGAACCATGGCCGCGTCATCAAGATGCCGGCGGCGATTCCCAGTACCGATGCCGTAATGCCCGAGGCAAAGACAACGTAAACTTTTTGCCGCAGCAGGTAAATCCAGTCCTCGTAGGCATCCTTGAATTCTTCGATCAACCCGTTCGACTCAGCAAAAACACCCAACGCAAACATCAGCGCCAGCAGAACATACAAAAAGAAGGTTTTGCTTCTTCGAATCAGCTCGATGAGGTAATTCATGATTCCATCCTATGTAATCCGGTCACCGCGTTTACGGGGGGCTTCCCCGAGGAGGCTGGCAATGATGTGCTGGGTGATGTATCCTTTGTAAGCGCCATCATCGTCCACCACCGGCATCCAGTCGGTGGCGTGGGCATACATCTGTGATACGGCGTCATGCAGGTTGTCATTCTCGTGGATCGTGCCGGGTATCGGATCGCTGTATTCACTGACGATCCCGCTGGTGTCACCCCTGATCTCTTCCTTGGTGATGTATCCCCGTGCACGACCCCGAGGACCGACCACGACGGCGATGTGAGCATCGCGGCTCCGCATCTTGTCTGCCGCCTTATCCAGTGTGTCGTCCGCCTTGACCGTCATGCGAAAAGGCATGATCGCCTCAGTGACCCCGATGAGTTTGAGCCGCTTCAAGGCGCGATCCGAGCCGACAAACTCTTTCACAAATGAGTTCGCGGGGTTCGCCAGAATCTCTTCCGGCGTATCACACTGCTCGAGAACACCCTCCCGGAAAATGGCAATTTTGTCTCCCATTTTTACGGCTTCGTCGATGTCATGACTGACGAACAGAACGGTTTTGCCCAGTTCAGCGTTCATTTTCAAGAATTCGTCCTGAATCACTTCCCGGTTGATGGGGTCGATGGCGCCAAACGGCTCGTCCATCAGCATCACCGGCGGGTCGGCGGCCAACGCCCGGATCACACCGATGCGCTGTTGCTGGCCGCCGGAAAGCTCACGGGGATATCGCTTTAAAAAGATATTGGGGTCCAGGTTGACCATTTCCATCAATTCCTTGGCTTTTTCCCGGCTTTGCTGCTTATCCTGTTTCAACAGGTCCTGCACGACACAGATGTTGGCTTCGATGGTCATGTTCGGGAAGAGGCCGATCTGTTGAATGACGTAGCCGATCTTACGCCGCAGAGCGATGGGATCCATATCGTCGATATCCTCGTCGCCAATATAGATCTTCCCGGACGTCTTGGGGGTCAGCTTGTTGATCATCTTCAACGCAGTGGTTTTCCCGCAACCCGACGGCCCCAAAAAGATGCAAATCTCGCCTTCGCCGACCTCCATGGACACATTGTTGGCGGCGATCACCGGCTCTTTGCCCGGCACCTCAAAATGTTTGGTCAAATTTTCAAGTCGAATCATGACGTTGCCTCACTCAAGCCTTTGGGTGTCAGTATCTTCTGGATAAATAGAAACAAGTAGTCCGCGATGATCGCCAATAGGGAAACCGCGACGGCGCCGACAATCAGTTTGGTGCTGTTGGTACCGGTAATCCCCTCATTGATGATGGTACCGAGCCCTCCCGCGCCGATGTAGACAGCAATCGTGGCGACGGCGATGTTCATGACCACCGCCATTCGGACCCCGGCCATGATGACGGGGACCGCCAGGGGAATTTCCACTTTGGCCAATCTCTGCCAGTAACTCATCCCCATACCCTTGGCCGCTTCGCGAAGCGCCGGGTCGATGTTGTTTATAGCGGTGTAAGTGTTTCGGATGATCGGCAGCTGGGAGTATAAAAAGATGGCGATGGCTGCCGGCCAAAACCCGATTCCCCGGTTGACCAGGGACAGTATGGGAATCATCAGACCAAACATGGCCACGGAAGGAATGGTGATGATCACCGAGGCCATATATAAAACGGCATCGGCAAACTTTTTATCCTTGGTAATAAGGATCCCGATGGGCACGCCGCTCAAAATCGCAACACCCACCGAAATGCTCACCAGATACAGATGTTCGATGGTCAGCCTGAAAATAGTCGGATAATTGGTTCCAACGTATCGGACAATATCTTCCATGGGTCACCTAGGATATATTGAGGTTCGGTGTTGCCAAGGGATCGCAGCTGAATAATGGGGGCGTCACCCTTGGTATATTGGATCTGAAGGACTCAGGTTATTTATATCGTAAGGGTGGTGTAACACGAATGGACTCCACCACCGTAGCGTAACCGATTTGATAGGCCAACGACGTATCCGAGTTTATTAATTCAGGGGTCGAGGTGTTTCTTCAGTCATGCCGGCGATATCTTCTTCTCAGCCGGTTTCAACGGTAAGTGACTCGCTTCGGATCTATTTCAAAAAATTCCGGTCGATATTTTGCAGCGTGTGGTCATCGCTCATGAAGTTGGGCCGGCTGCCGTTTCGGGAAATGACGTCCACACCGTTATCGTCATACGCTTCGATATCATAATCTGGCGCTTGGTCGGCGACGGTCTCCACACACAGGTCAATATGACGCTCCAACTTGGCTACCGAGAAGGACACCAACTCCTTTAAAAACCCGAAGGCGTGCCGCATCTGGTGAAACCCGTATTTTTTCAGGATGGCAAAGCCGGCCACGGCATCCGCCTCGGATTGTTCGTTGGGCTGTCCTTCGTTGGTGCCGCAGGCACTGTGGATGGACGGGATGTCCAGGGATTCACCGATTTTGTCCATAAGCAGATTGGCCATGGTGTGAGCCACCAGTCCCATATCCACGGCATAGTTCTTTTGAATGTTGGCGATGGACGGCAGGCCGGCAGGCACCACCGTGATTCCCGGATTGACCACCTGGGCCAACGTGATGCCGAACAACGCCTCGGCGTGGGTCAGGGTCAACAGGCCCGACATGGAGTATGGGGCCGACAACCCGGCCATGGGCATGGTGGAGACATAGATGGGGATTCCCTGGCGAACGCTGGAGAGGAACGGAGCGATCTGCCCGTCTATGATGTTCAGCGGGCTGTTGATGATGGAAAACTGTACGGTGATGTTACTCCGGCGTTCATGGATCTCTTTGGCCCGCTGGATACCGGGTTCGGTTACTGCGGCCACGTAGATGGGCTTGTGGCAATGGGCTATCATGGTATCCATCACTTCGACCTCGCGGTTCAGTACCAGCACCCCCCGTGCCATGAAATTGACCGGTTCGGCCTGGTCCACGATGGTAGCGATGCGGGCCACGTCCGCCAGGGTGGGGGCCACCAGCTCTCCGCTGTGATCGTCGAAGACAAACGGTGCCGTCCCCCCCACGCCGAAGCTGTTGGGAGGGATCCAATAGGCGTCCCGACCGGGATTGGTGGTCAGAGCCTGTTCCACCAAAGGAGAAAGCACGTGAAGATGGCCGGTCGTATCGTCATATGCGGCCAGCCCGGTGTCCACCAAAATGTTTTGAACTTCCGATGAGGCGCATCGGACGCCGACTTCTTCGAGAATGCGCAAGGCATCCTGATGAATCCGGGAGAGCATTTCCTGGGTGTCCGGTGCTCCGGGCATCGTTGGTGTGTCCATGGCTTTCCCTCTGTTGATGTTCACGGCGATAGCGCTGGTTAATCCACGAATTCGCGGCCGATATTGGCTGTCGTCAAGGGGTCGTCCATATACATGCCCAGGCCAACGCGCTGAATGGCTTCCATTCCGCGATCGTCATATACCGGCATGTCAACATCCGGGGCCTCATCGGCAGTGACTTCTTCTGCAATATGAATGGCCGCCTCCAGTTTTGCAAAGGAAAAATCCACCAGGTGCCGCAGAAAACCGAAACTGTGCCGGATCATGTGAAAACCATATTTTTTGCACAGGGCCTGTCCCGTGCGCGCGTCGGCCAGGGCGCGTTCCGTCAGGTGTTCTTCATTGGTGGTGCATCCGCTCTGGAATGTGGGAAGGTCCAGGATCATGTTCAAATGGGCCATCAGAAGGTTAAGTACAAAATGGCTTTTCAGACCGTAATTGGGATTGTACTCGAATCGCGGGTCCGCAATTGTCGGGAATCCGGCATGAATGCATGTGTGTCCCGGCCGGAGGAGCTGAGCCGTGCAGATACCAAACAGCACTTCCGCATGGGTCATGGTTAACACCCCGTTATAACAATAGGGTGCACTGATTCCGGCCATGGGCATGGCGGAGATGAACACCGGCAAACCGGCTCGGAAGACCTGTACGAAGTTCTCCGAGAAATTTTCATTTACTTCCAGGGGAGGACGGGTGAGGCAAAAGACGATCATCTCTTTGCCGCGCTGTTGGTATATCTTTTTGGCGTGCTCCAAAGTGCGCTCCGAGGTCACCGCATAGTAAAGCGGCTTGGTACAGTTTTCGAACATGACATCGATCTGGGCCACTTCATCCTTGAGCTTGACCCCCCGCCCCATGCCGGCAACCACCTCGTTGGCTTCTGCAATCCGGGCAATCCGCTCCACATGATCCAGGTTTGGCATCACCCCGCCCATGCCGGCAGCGTCATCGTATACATACGGCGCTGTTCCCCCGATGAAAAAGCTGTTGAGCGGCACGAAAAACTGATCGATTCCGGGGACATTGGCCAGACATTCCTTGACCAGATCAGAGGTGATATAGACGCGGTTGTCGTAGACAACGGCTTTTCCATCCGCTTCATATTGCCGATAGGCATCCAGCATGTCCGGCTGCTTGCAGCCGACACCGACATTTTCAAGCATCCAGAGTGCGTCTTCGTGAACCTTCATGAGCATATCCACTGTCTCGGTGCCTAACAGCGCTTGGGATGTTTTCATCTGTTCCGGATTCATTGGGTCCTCACTTTTTTTGGGTATCTGGGATTCCGATGGCGTTGAGCGCATCGTTGCATGGATTCCCGGTTTGGTGGCATTCTGTGGACAACATGGGTTTCTCCCGATTTCAAGTTGGAATTTTAAACGCTATCGAATGATATTTTCCAATTGCATATGAAATAAATCATGTCAAATAAAAAATTGTATTTGTCTGAACATCTTTTGACAATATACTGCGTTATGATTATTTATATAATAATATTAAATGTATGAACAGAAATAAGATAAAAAATGAAAAAATATCTTTTTGAAATTAATGAAATATTTTAATTCATTTTGACGGCTTTACCAACAAAACCTTGATTAACAAAATATTTATTGGCATTGTTAACGGAACCTGAAGACCAGACGGAGCCGGAATGACAGAAAAGACACCCCACCCCATTGCTCAGAAAATTGAAGCCTATCCCGACAAACTGACCCCTAAAGGCAGACTGATCAGCGACTACCTCATCGAAAATCCTCGAAAAGCCGTGTTCATGACCGCTCGGTAATTGGCGGCGGTCTGCGGCATCAGCGAGGCCACGGTAGTTCGTCTCGTTGCCCAGTTGGGGTACAAAGGTTACAGCGACATGCAGCAGGCCTTGCGTAACTATGTGGATACCGAAATGACTCTCCTTGACCGGCGAGATTTAATGAGTCGAAGGGGATACGGCGTTGAGGGGTTCCGGAAAACGGTGGCTGAAGAAATAGACAACCTGACCTATTTGTATAACACGATGCAGTTGGAGGACCTGGAGCAAGCCGTTCGGATGTTGTGCGAGAAAAGCAATGTATATGTTATCGGGTCGCGGCTTTCTTACACCATGGCCTACTACATGGGTTGGTCCCTGACGAAAGTGAGGAAGCGCATCCATATCCTAAAAGGAAGCGACAGTACGACGTTTGACTGGTTGACCATTGCGCCCGAGGATAGTCTCGTGGTGGTGGTGGCCACATCCCGCTACCCGAACGAACTGGTTCGCGTGGGACGCTGGGCCCGTCGTAAAAATATGGATCTGCTGGTGATTACCGACGGGGCCCATTGCCCTGTCATCCCTTTCTCCAACCTGTCTCTCGTGGCGCCCTCCCAGCACATCCCGTTTCTGGGAAGCCCGACTAGCATTTCCTGCCTGATCAATTATCTGGTTCACGAAGTGGCAAACCACATCGGTAGTTCCCTGAAATACCATCAGGAAGAAATCGAGCGGACCTATTTTGAAAACGATTTGCTTTTCAATCCGACGCATTAGGGGTGAAGATCGATATGACGGTGCCTCTCTGCGATCGCACCCACCCCCGTCATAATGCTTCGGGATTCCTACCTCCGCAGGAATGACAAATTTTGACATGGCCGGGCAGGGCGATATCTTCACTTGATCGGATGGAAAGACCGGCTTGGTGAACAACCTTTTATAGGGAGGAAATATACGGCATGGGAAAAATAATACGAACGACTCTGCTCGGTGGTGTATTGTTCCTGCTGCCACTGGTTTTCATCGTTGTGGTGGTAGAAAAGGCGTATGAGATCATAAAGGTGGTCGCGACGCCATTGGGAAAATTCTTTACTCCGGACTCCATTGCCGGGATCGCTTTTGTGGATGTCATGACCGTGGTCATCATGTTGCTGAGTTGTCTGATAGCCGGCCTGTTTGCACGCAGTCCATTGGGGAGAAACCTGCACAGGAGACTCGATACCATTCTGTTGAACGTTTTTCCCGGCTACGCCTGGTTGAAAGGTGTCATTGGCAATATTCAGGACAGAGATGCCGAGAAGGTGTTGAAGCCCGTGCTGGTTCAATTTGATGATTTTTACCAACTCGCGTTCGAGTCCGATCGGTCCAAGGAAGGGCTCGTGGCCATCTATATGCCGGACGCACCGGATCCACGGTCCGGTACAGTGGGCTATGTGACGGCCGACCGTGTCCAGCCCGTCGATGCAGGGTTTCTATATGTTGTAAAGAGCTGCAAGCATCTCGGGCATGGTTCCCTGGATATGATCGCTCATCATGGGGGGGATCGGTGACGGAAAAATGGGGGACGTTGTTGACAAACTTGACTAACTTCAATCTTCATTCGACCCGGCTTTCTATGGCATAATAGAGCGGACCATGGTAATTGACAGTATTCCTCCCGAAATGGAAGCGTGCGACTTTGTATAGTTAGTCAACAACGTCCCCTAATGTTCATCCATCGGATTCGGAGACAGTGGCATGAACGCTTCGGATTACTGCCCGGTGACCTCCCGGATTGTTGAAGACCTGAAGACGATCTGCGGCGAAACATATGTTTACTTTGATGACAAAAGCATCCTCGAGAAATATTCCCGAGACAAAGTGCCCGGAAAATATGGCCACATGCCGGAAGTTGTCGTACTGCCAAAAACCGCCCAAGAAATTATCGACATCGTTAAACTCGCCAATCGTGAAATGATTCCCATCACACCGCGCGCTGCCGGTAGCGGGCTGTCCGGTGGGGCCGTCCCGATTTTTGGCGGTATCCTGCTATCCGTTGAGCGGATGAACAACATTATCGAAATTGATGATGAGAATCTCATGGCCGTGGTTGAACCCGGCGTGGTTACCAATCAGCTCGATGAGGCGCTAATTGATCACGGATTGTTTTTTGCCGGGTACCCAATGAGCGAGGAATTCTGTTTCATCGGCGGCAATGTGGCAGAAAATGCCGGCGGGGGCAGGGCCGTCAAATACGGAGTCACCGGCCAATACGTTCAGGGTCTGGAGATCATCACACCCACCGGCGACAAGATTCAGTTGGGCGGCAAGCGACTCAAGGATGTGACCGGCTACAACATGGTTCAGTTGATGGTCGGGTCTGAGGGGACTCTGGGGATTTTTACCAAAATTTTTATCAGACTGTTGCCTCGCCCCACTTTTCGGAACGCCATTTTGGTGCTTTTCGAAGATGCGGACACGGCCATCGCCGTGGTTCCCAAGATCATGACTTCCGGTGGATTCGTACCGACTTCGATTGAGTTTATGGATGGGTTTACCTTTTCCATGACGGCAAAAGCGCTAAAAGAATTATTTCCCTATGAGAGTATCGGCGCTGCGCTGCTCTTTGAGGTCGATGGAAACCACTTGCCCGTCGTGGAAGAACATGCGGCAACCATTCGAAGCATATGCCGGCAATCCGGAGCGATTGAAGAGTACCTGGCCACCACGGACCCGGAGATCGAACGGTTCTGGAGAATCCGCAAACAGATACCTTGGGATATTATGCGATACACATCCCATCAGTCCATCGAAGATATTGTGGTACCGATTGCCAACATTCCCATAGCGGTTTCCAGGCTGAAGGACATCGGTGAAACCTATGGTGTTTTGATACCTGTCATTGGACATGCCGGGGACGGCAATTTGCATGCGGTTCCATGTAAGCATCCCGACGATTCGATATCACACTGGGAAGAAGTTCTACCGGATCTGCTGAAAGATATTTATATCATGGCATCCGAACTGGGAGGAACCATCAGCGGAGAACATGGTATCGGCCACAAGCGCCGAGATTACATGGGCCTTGTCATGAACGACGCCCAAATTAACATGATGCGGAAGATTAAAAGCGCCCTGGATCCGAAGCATATTCTAAATCCAGGCAAGATATTTACCCGGGTTTGAGCCCAAACCCGGGTAGTCGCATTCACGGATCGTGACAACGAATGGTTTTTTTTTGCGCACTGCAAACACATCGAATAACCATTGCGCATAACATGTCGCTCGCCTGACCTGGAGAAATGGACAATGATTCAGCCCGAATATGTGCCGTTCGATCAATACCGCGAATATGCACCGGACAAGATGCAGCAACGTGCGATTGAATTTTATGAGAATCTTAAGCGGCGGCGCAGCGTTCGTGACTTTTCCAGAAGGCATGTGCCCTGTAATGTTGTCGAGTACTGCTTAAAAGCCGCCGGAACGGCCCCTAACGGCGCCAATCAGCAACCCTGGCATTTCGTGGCAGTCAGCGATCCGGGCACCAAACATCGCATTCGGGAAGCTGAGGAAAAAGTGGAACGCGAATTCTACGCGCATCGGGCACCGGATGATTGGCTAAACGCCCTTTCGCCGCTGGGAACCCATGCGCAAAAGCCTTTTCTGGACGACGCCCCGTACCTGATTGCCATCTTTGCCCAGAACTATGGCATTGATGAAACAGGGAACAAAATTAAACATTACTATGTGAAAGAATCGGTGGGAATTGCCACCGGGATGTTAATTACCGCATTGCATCATGTAGGACTGGTTTCCTTGACCTACACCCCAAGTCCCATGGATTTCTTGAACACCATTTTGAA
>Ga0056119_1000042_pt1 | contig 32827 bp, 43 predicted proteins | sample WorMettaBAHAMAS1_FD_80076 | JGI IMG/M metagenome (GOLD analysis project Ga0056119, IMG submission 80076) | Marine gutless worms symbiont microbial communities from Max Planck institute for Marine Microbiology, Germany - Olavius tantulus BAHAMAS.1 ...
CAATGTAACGATATCTGCAGAGTTGATCACGCCGATCGCCATGGAGAAGGAATTGCGGTTTGCCGTCCGTGAGGGCGGTCGCACCGTTGGTGCCGGCGTGGTGGCCGAAATCATCGAATAGCGATCGGGTGAATAGCGATGATCATGAATACAAAAATACGGATAAGGCTCAAAGCATACGACCACAAGCTACTCGACCAGTCGGCATTGGACATCGTCGACACGGCGAACAAAACCGGGGCAAAGGTGGTCGGCCCCATACCGCTGCCCACGCGCATCAGCAAGTATTGTGTGCTACGGTCGCCGCATATCGACAAGAAATCCAGAGAGCAATTCGAGATCCGAACCCATAAGCGATTGCTCGACATTATGGAACCGACCCAACAGACAGTGGATGCGTTGATGAAACTCGATCTGTCACCGGGAGTCGATGTAGAAATTAAATTATAACGCCCACCGGGGTGCAAAGCGATAAACGGACGCCGTCCTGGATTCAGGGCCGGTTTCAGGCCCACACGGCGTTTTAATTTGCCTATAGACACAGGAACAGACGATGATATCAGCGTTGATTGGCAGAAAACTAGGAATGACCGGCTTGTTTACGTCCGACGGGCGGCACATTCCGGTGACGGTGATCCAGGCCGGACCCTGCGTCGTGACCCAGATCAAGCGAGCCGAAACCGACGGCTACAACGCATTGCAGGTCGGATTCGGCAATAAAAAAGCCAGTCGGGTCAACAAACCGATGCAGGGCCATTTTAAAAAGAGCGGGGATCGACTCTTTGAAATCCTCAGGGAGTTCCGGGTGGAAAATCCGGACGAATATGAGATCGGGCAGGAGATTTCGTTGGATCAGTTCGCCGTCGGCGAACGGGTGCATGTGACCGGCACCACGAAAGGGCGCGGTTTCGCCGGGACCATCAAGCGGCATGGCTTCAGCCGAGGCCCCATGACCCACGGCAGCAAGAGTGTTCGCATCCCGGGGTCGATCGGTTGCAGCGCCACCCCATCAAAGGTCATTAAAGGCAAAAAAATGCCCGGTCAATACGGAAATGCGCGGCAGACAACGAAGAATCTGGAGATTATCGATATCCGGGAGGACCAGCATCTGCTGATGATCAAGGGCGCCGTGCCCGGATCCAGGAGTTCTTTGGTGATGATCCAAAAATCCGGTTACACCACATAACAGGGAGGTGCACCGGCCGACCGTGTTCACAACGGCTGGGCATTGACGGGGAAGCAAATGGCAAGCGTAGATGTTTTAAATATATCAGGTGATACGGTATCTCAGGTGGAACTTTCCGACGATCTGTTTAATGTACCGGTCAACACCAGTGTCTTACACCAAGTGGTCCGCATGCAATTGGCCAAACGGAGATCGGGGACGGCGTCGGTCAAGAACCGTAGCGATATCCGGGGAAGTTCTCGGAAATTGTTTCGTCAGAAAGGCACGGGCCGTGCCCGCCGCGGGAACGTCAAATCGCCGCTCCTCAGGGGGGGAGGCGTTGCGTTTGGGCCGAAACCCAAATCCTGGGAGATCAAGGTGCCCAAAAAAGTGCGCAAATCGGCGCTGAAAATGGCCTTGAGCAGCAAATACCAGGACGACGCATTGCGGGTGCTCGACAAGATCGAACTGGAACGGATCAAGACCAAAGATTTCGTAGGTATCATCAAGGATTTGGATCTTCAAAATTTGTTGATCGTCACCGATGAGCGGAACGAAAACTTGGAACTATCTTCCAGAAATGTCCCCGGAGTCAAGGTACTTCGGGCGGAATGACTCAACGTGTACGATATTCTCAAATACAAGTATCTGGTTCTTCTGGAGGCCTCAATCAAAGGAATTGAAGGGAGGCTGGGGACATGATTGAGTACGACGTCATCAAGCGGCCGGTGGTTACGGAGAAGACCAATATCCAAAAGGAAGAGGCCAACCAGATCACCTTCGAGGTCGACCGCAAGGCCAACCGGGTGGAGATCCGCCGGGCCGTGGAACGGATTTTTAATGTTCGCGTCGCCGGTGTCCGTACGATGCAGATCAAAGGCAAGGTCAAGCAGCGGGGTCGGATTGTCGGCAAACGTCGCAACTGGAAAAAGGCTATCGTGACGCTCATGCCCGGAGAGCGGATCGATTTCTTTGAAGGCGCATAAATTCTTAGGAGCAGTTTCATGGCAGTGAAAAAGGTCAAACCGACATCTCCCGGCAGAAGGTTCCAAGCCTACGCCGGGTTCGATGAGATTACACGGACAACTCCGGAGAAAAGTCTTCTTCGCCCCTTGAACAAAAAGGGCGGTCGAAACACCTACGGACGGATTACCTGCCGCCGCAGAGGCGGGGGTGCCAAGCGGCATTATCGGGTGATCGACTTCAAGCGGGACAAAACGGGGATCCCGGCCAAAGTGGCATCGATTGAATATGATCCGAACCGCAGCGCCCGCATTGCGCTGCTTCATTATGTGGACGGAGAAAAGCGATATATTCTAGCGCCGCTGAATCTATCGGTGGGCGATACGGTTATGGCGGGGCCCGATGCCGATATCAAACCCGGCAATACCTTGCCCCTGAGCCATATCCCCCTGGGGACGCATATTCATAATATCGAGCTTCGCGTCGGCAAGGGGGGGCAAATCGTCCGCAGTGCCGGCACCTATGCCCAACTGATGGCCAAAGAAGATCGTTATGCCCTGGTGAAGCTCCCTTCCGGAGAGGTCCGGATGGTGCTCCTGAACTGCAGGGCGACCATCGGCCAGCTTGGGAATGTGGAACATGAAAATATCGATCTCGGCAAGGCCGGGCGGTCCCGATGGCTTGGCAAACGGCCAAAGGTACGAGGGGTCGCCATGAATCCTGTTGACCATCCCATGGGCGGCGGTGAAGGCCGGTCTTCCGGCGGGCGGCACCCCTGCACGCCCTGGGGAAAGCCGACCAAGGGGTATCGCACGAGACGACGAAAACAGAGCGATTCATACATCGTCAAACGACGAACAAAGAGATAGAACACCGATGCCCGTGGACGCTGTTCACGGAACCCGGTGGCATGTTTTTGAGGAGATATTATGCCACGGTCATTAAAAAAAGGTCCCTTCATCGACGATAAACTGATGAATAAAGTGCTTACCGCACAAGAATCCCGGAGCACCCGGGTCATCAAGACCTGGTCCCGGCGGTCGACCATTATTCAAGAGATGGTCGGTCTGACCCTGGCAGTGCATAACGGGAAAAAATTTGTTCCGGTGTTCATTTCAGAGAACATGGTCGGTCATAAGCTGGGGGAATTTTCTCCCACCCGGACCTTCTACGGGCATGCCGGGGATAAGCTGTCGAAACTCAAGAAGTGATTTGATTAGAGTAAAGGATATCAACCATGGAAGTCAGAGCGGTAGCCAAATATATGCGCGTGTCGCCACAAAAGGTCCGCATGCTGGTTGACGCTGTCAAAGGAAAACCGGTGGAAACGGGGCTGACCAGTTTAAAGTTCATGCCCCAGAAGACCGCGAGAATTGTCGAGAAAGTGGTGCGAAGTGCTGTGGCCAATGCGGATCAGAATCCGGACGTCGACGTTGATTCTCTGGTGATCCGCAATATCACCGTGGACGGCGGGCCAACCCTCAAGCGCTGGCGACCGAGGGCGCGGGGACGGGCCACGCGTATTTTGAAGCGAACTGCACACATCACGGTGATACTCGCCGAAGAGTCGGCGTAACAAAGGAGGTATAGCTTGGGCCAGAAAGTCAACCCCATCGGGCTGCGATTGGGCATCGTAAAGATCTGGGATTCGCGGTGGTTTTCGGAAAAGAATTACGCGGATTACATTTTCGAAGACCATAAGCTCCGAAAATACATCAAACAACGGTTGAACCATGCCGGGATCGCGAAAATCGAGATCGAACGCTCCGCCAAGCGGGTGCGCCTGCGCATCTATACCGCCCGACCCGGTATTGTGATCGGAAAGAAGGGCGCCGAGATCGCACAGCTCAAAAAGGATCTTGAGAAGCGGGTCGCCCAGGAAGTGCTCATCGACATTCAGGAGGTCCGAAAGCCCGAAATCAATGCCCAGCTGGTTGCCGAGAACGTGGCGTTGCAGATTGAACGACGGGTCGCATTTCGTCGGGCCATGAAGCGGGCGGTTTCCTCGGCCATGCGGTTCGGTGCCAAGGGGATTAAAATTATTTGTGCCGGACGGTTGGGTGGTGCCGAGATGGCCCGTACCGAATGGTACCGGGAAGGACGCGTGCCGCTGCATACCCTTCGGGCCGATATCGATTATGGATTCACCGAGGCACGGACCACCTACGGCGTGATCGGTGTTAAAGTGTTCATTTTCCACGGGGAAATATTGAAAAAAGACGATACGTTGGCGGCCAGTGCAGCCTAGCAAAACCCACCGGATGCAGGTTTCGGCGTGAACCCACCGGCCGCAGGGAGACGGAATAGATGCTGAGTCCAAAAAAGGTCAAATATCGGAAAAAGCAAAAAGGTAAGATGAGGGGCCTCGCCCGCAGGGGCAGTGAACTCAACTTTGGAGAATATGGACTTCAGGCCATGGAATGCGGCTGGATTTCTTCGAAGCAGATTGAGGCGGCCCGTATCGCCATGACCCGGCACGTCAAACGTGGCGGGAAAATGTGGATTCGCATTTTTCCGGATAAACCATTTACGAAAAAGCCGGCCGAGGTCCGTATGGGTAAAGGGAAAGGTGCCCCGGAGGGATGGGTGGCGGTCATCCGTCCCGGAAGAATTCTCTATGAGATGGAAGGTGTTTCCAGAGAAATGGCCATGGAAGCGCTTCGGCTGGCATCCCACAAGCTCCCGTTAAAAACCCGATTTATCGAGAGGAGCGAACTGAGATGAAAGCGAGCGACATCCGGGACATGAGTACCGACGAAATGCGGCAGAAGCTGCAGGATGCCAAGCAGGAGTTGTTCAACCTGCGCTTCCAGCACGAAGTCGGGCAGCTGGAGAACCCGAAAAAACTGGTCCAGACCAAACGGGACATTGCACGCATGCAGACGATTCTTCGGGAAGTTGAAATCAAACAGCAATCCGATAACGTATAGTAGGTGCCATGAAGAAGCGAAGTCTAAAGCGGCAGATGGTTGGAACCGTCGTCAGTAGTCAAATGGACAAAACCGTGGTGGTTCAAGTGGAGCGGCTGGTCAAACACAAGCTGTACAAAAAAATTGTCCGGCGGCGCTCGAAATTTGCCGCCCATGATGAAGGCAACGCATGCCAGACCGGCGACCGGGTCCTGATCACCGAATCCAGACCGTTGAGCAAAACCAAAAAGTGGCGTGTCAGCCAAATCGTAGAAAAGGCCGTCTAAGGGTAAGGGAATAAGACCATGATTCAGGCAGAGACCAAACTCACCGTTGCGGATAATTCCGGTGCCAAAGTGCTTTATTGCATCAAGGTGCTGGGGGGGTCCAAGCGCCGCTATGCCAGCATCGGAGACATTGTTGTGGTTTCCGTCAAAGAGGCCATCCCGAACGCGAAGGTCAAAAAAGGGGATGTGCTCAAGGCGGTGGTGGTGCGCACGAAGAAAGAAGTTCGGCGTCCGGACGGCTCATACGTTCGGTTTGACGACAATTCCGCCGTGCTGATCAATAATCAGAAAGAGCCGATCGGCACACGTATCTTTGGCCCCGTGGCCAGAGAGCTTCGCGCCAAACGGTTTATGAAGATCATTTCCCTGGCTCCGGAGGTGCTCTAAGCCAGGTTGAAAGCTCCGCCACACCGGCAGAACGCCGTTGGTGGGGAGAGAAACACAGAACAGTCAACCAGACAGAAAAGCGGGTTCTACCATGCTGCAGAAGAAAGCGCGCTTAAAAAAAGACGATAAGGTGAAAGTCGTTTCCGGTAAAGACCGGGGGAAAATCGGAAAGATCCTGAGGGTCGACCGGAAAAAGAACCGGGTACTGGTCGAGAACATCAATATCGTCAAACGCCACACCCGGCCTTCCGGACAAACCCGGCAGGGTGGCATTGTGGAGAGTGAGGCCACGATCCACACCTCCAACCTAATGCTCATGTGCAATAAATGTGTGACGCCCGTTCGAGTCAAGATGAAGCAACTGGACGACGGCAAAAAGGTGCGCATTTGCGGTAAATGCGGTGAGATCATCGACACCTAACGGCGTTTCATAGGGGGATATCATGTATAGTTTCAAGGCATTTTATGAATCGGAAGTCGTACCCAAGCTGATCGACAAGTTCGGCTACGAAAATCGGATGCAGGTTCCGAAGTTAAAGAAGATCGTCGTGAATATGGGAATGGGTGAAGCCATCCAGAACATCAAGGTTCTCGATTCCGCGGTTGACGAAATCCGCACCATTGCCGGTCAACAACCGGTGATCACCCGGGCGAAAAAATCGATCGCTGCCTTCAAATTGCGAGCGGGCATGCCCATCGGCGCAATGGTGACGCTCCGGAGAGATCGGATGTTCGATTTTTTCAATAAGCTGGTCAATGTGGCGTTGCCCCGTGTTCGGGATTTCCGGGGTGTTTCCGTAAAGGCCATGGACGGTCATGGAAACTATTCTCTGGGAATTCGTGAGCAGCTGATTTTTCCGGAAATCGACTATGACAAGATCGAAAAGATCAAGGGGTTGAACATTTCAATAGTCACCACCGCCGAGACCGACGAAGAAGGCAAAGAGCTTCTCCGGTTGCTCGGTATGCCGTTTCGAAATTAGTTCAGGCGTCCGTTCAGGGCAGGACCGCCGGAGTCGGTGACGGAGTATGGGTTTTGAGAATCCGCCGATCCGGAGTTCCGCCACGGAATGGATGAACACATAGGGAGGACGATTTGGCTAAAAAATCGCTGATGACCAAGGCAGCTCGAAAGCCCAAATTCAAGGTTCGGGCCTATAACCGGTGTCCCATTTGCGGTCGCCCAAGGGCGTATATGCGCAAATTCGGCATATGCCGTATCTGCTTCAGAAAAATGGCATCGGAAGGGCAGTTGCCCGGCGTAATCAAATCAAGCTGGTAGAACGGCCGAAATCGGTCGAACAGGATAACACCAGGCGTACCAGGAGAACACCATGTCGATGAGCGACCCCATAGCAGACATGCTGACACGGATCCGCAATGCGGGAAAAGCAACGTTTAACAGTGTGGATATTCCGGGCTCTACCTTGAAAACCGAGATGGCCCGGGTGCTGAAGGAAGAAGGTTATATCCGGAATTTTAAGTTCATCAAGGATGGAAAACAGGGCATTCTTCGGATCTACCTCAAGTATGACGAAAATCAGAACCACACCATCTACCGCATGGAGCGGGTAAGCAAACCGAGCAGTCGCGTATACGTGGGAAGCCGCGACGTCCGACCGGTATACAACGGGATGGGCATCGCCATCCTCTCCACTTCCAAGGGGATTCTCACCGACAAGCAGGCGAGAATGGAGAATGTCGGCGGCGAAATTATCTGCAGTGTTTGGTAGGCTTGCCCAAGGCGAGCGCATAACAGGTCCCGGCCGATAATCGATGCCGACAGGACCGATCAAGGAGTGACCCATGACGCGAGTGGGGAAAAAACCGATTCCCTTATCGGATAGAGTTAAAATTACGTATCAGGACAGACAGATCACCGTGAACGGGCAGAAAGGCACCCTGAGCCGAACGGTTCATCCGGCGGTGGAGTTGAACATCTCCAAAGATACCATTGAGGTGGTGCCCGTGAGCGAGGATCGCCAGTCTCTGGCCATTCAGGGCCTCATGCGGAGTTTGGTGGCCAATATGGTCACCGGTGTGGATCAGGGCTTTGAGCGGGTGCTGGAAATCAATGGGATCGGCTACCGGGCCGAAGCCAAGGGCAACAGTATTTTGTTTAATCTGGGGTATTCCCACCTCGTCGATTTCAAGCTCCCGGACGGCATTTCTGCCACGGTGGACAAGAAAAACGTGATCCGTCTGACCGGTATTGATAAGGAGCTGGTGGGACGCACGGCGGCTCAGATACGGGATCTTCGGCCGCCGGAACCCTACAAGGGTAAGGGAATCAAATACGCGGAAGAATACATCCAACGAAAAGCCGGCAAAACCGGGACAAAATAATGACACATCTCCTGGCCACCGCCGGGACCAACGGTGAACGGCAGCGGGAGATCCCTCGGAGACACAACAATGGGTAATCGGAATCCGAAAGTTGAAGCACGGGAAAAACGGAAACGACGCATCCGGAAAAAAATACACGGAACGGCGGCTCGCCCGCGTTTGAGTGTATTTCGCAGCGCACGGCATATCTATGCCCAAGTCATCGATGATGTGGCCGGACAGACATTGGCCGCTGCATCGAGCCTCGATTCGACCGTTAAAGAACATGATGCGTTCGAGAGTAAAGTGGCCATGGCCCAGTACATCGGCAAGATGCTCGGGCAGCGAGCCAAGGACAAAGGCATCACCACGGTGGTATTCGATCGAAATGGCTTTCTCTACCATGGCCGTGTCAAAGCGCTTTCCGATGGTGCCCGTGAAGCCGGATTGACTTTTTAGGGTAACAAACAGTAAGGAGGCAGGCCCTTGTACAAGCAGGATACAGACGAAAATCAGCTTATCGACAAGGTGGTTCACATCAGCCGTGTGGCCAAAGTTGTCAAGGGTGGACGCCGATTCAGTTTCAGCGCCATCGTTGTCGTGGGAGACGGCGAAGGGAATGTGGGGTCCGGGCTCGGTAAGGCCGGAGAGGTTCCCGAAGCGATTCGCAAGGGGCTGGAGAAGGCCAAAAAGAATATGACGCAGATCCCGTTGGTGGAAGGCACCATCCCGTTTGAGGTGATCGGCAAGTTCGGCGCGGGCCGCGTCTTGTTGAAACCCGCATCTCAGGGTACCGGGGTCATCGCCGGCGGAGCGGTTCGGGCAGTGCTGGAAGCTGCGGGCATACAAAATATTTTGACCAAGTGTATGGGAACACACAACCCGCACAATGTGGTCAAAGCAACGATGGAAGGCCTTCAGCAGCTTCAAAGTCGAAGCGCGGTAGCCGCACGGCGAGGCAAAGAAGCAGCAGAACTATAGGGATGAGGCGGACCCATGACCGATAAACTGAACATCACACTAGTCAGAAGCATGATCGGACGTCCGGAGAAGCATCGGAAGGTATTGCGTGGGATGGGACTGACCAAAATGAATCGGACGGTCCAGCTCGAAGATACGCCAGCCATTCGGGGGATGATCGCGAAAGTGTCTCATCTTGTCAGAGCCGAGGAGGTATCCGATGAAGCTTAATGAACTGTCCCCGGCACCGGGATCTCGAAAGTCCCGGAAACGGTTGGGACGAGGGGTCGGATCCGGTACCGGCAAAACCGCCGGTAGAGGGACCAAGGGCCTGAATAGCCGCTCCGGTGGGGGCGTACGACCGGGGTTTGAAGGCGGCCAGATGCCGCTCCATCGCCGCCTCCCGAAACGGGGATTTACCAATATATTCAAGAAACACTTTGCGGTGATCAACATCCGGGATCTGTCCCGATTTGAAAGCGGCAGCACCGTGGACGAGGCCGCCCTGGTCAAAGCCGGGCTGGTCAAGGGCAAACGGGACGGCATCAAGCTGTTGGGCTTTGGAGATATCGACTACCCCTTGACCGTCAAGGTTACCCTGGCAAGCCGGAGTGCCATTGAGAAGATATGGGCGGCCGGAGGCAGCGTAGAGGTGTCCTAACATGATCACCAGCGGTGTTCAGAACATTTTCAAGATACCCGAGCTCAAACGGCGCATCCTGTATACCCTGGCGCTCCTGTCGGTATACCGGATTGGTGCATTCGTACCGACACCGGGAATTGATACCGTGGCTCTGGCTTCGTTCTTCGCCCGGGCCCAAGGGACTCTCCTGGGTCTGTTTGATATGTTTTCCGGGGGCGCCTTGGAACGGCTTTCGGTATTTGCTCTGGGTATCATGCCCTACATCAGCGCTTCGATTATCCTACAGCTGCTGACGGTGGTGATTCCCCATTTGGAAAGACTTTCCAAAGAGGGAGAACAAGGGCGAAAAAAGATCACCCAATACACCCGTTATGGAACCGTCATCCTGAGTATCATCCAGGGATTCGGCATCAGTGTGGGACTGGAGAGCATGACATCCCCCGGGGGGGCTCCGGTAGTGATTCACCCGGGATGGGGATTTCGTCTGATGACCGTTCTCACCCTGACCGCCGGAACCGCATTCATTATGTGGCTGGGTGAACAAATTACCGAACGGGGCATCGGCAACGGGATTTCACTGATCATATTCGCCGGTATTGTGGCAAGAATGCCGGCAGCCATCGGCAACACCTTCCGGTTGATGTCGACCGGGGAAATGGGCGTGTTCTCGGTGGTGTTGCTGCTGGTACTGATGGTTATGGTGGTGGCCTTTATCGTATTTGTGGAGCAGGGGCAACGGCGCATTCCGGTACAATATGCCAAGCGGGTGGTCGGCCGGCGCATGTATGGCGGACAAAGCACTCATCTTCCCCTGAAAATTAATACATCCGGGGTTATTCCACCGATTTTCGCGTCGTCGATCATCATGTTTCCGGCCACCATTGCCAGTTTCATCAAGGTGCCTTGGATGCAAAGCATCGCTCAGGCCATGCAACCGGGGAACATCATTTACGAGCTTTTGTTTGTCGGTTTTATCTTCTTCTTTTGTTACTTCTACACGGCGGTCACCTTTAATCCGGTAGATGTGGCCGATAATATGAAGAAGCATGGCGGGTACATCCCCAGAATTCGGCCGGGCCGAAGGACGGCGGATTACATCGACAGGGTGTTGACGCGAATTACCCTGGGAGGCGCGATTTATGTTTCCGCGGTATGCGTGCTACCCTCGGTATTGATTGCCCAGTTTAATGTGCCGTTTTATTTCGGCGGCACGGCATTGCTGATTGTTGTCGGTGTCGCCATAGATACGGTGGCTCAGATCGAGTCTCATATGTTGACGCGCCATTATTAAGGCTTTTTGAAAAAAGGGGCCGGGCGCATGAAGGGGCGCTAAACCGCCCGGAACGGCGGCCCTTGCGCAGCAACAGCGAGGTCGCTATCCGCTGACGGACCGGGCACTCGGTGCGTCATAGACGATGGGGGATGATATACATGGCCAAGGAGGAAGCGATTCAGGTGCAGGGTACGGTTGTGGAAACTCTGCCAAACGCAATGTTTCGAGTGGAGCTCGAAAACGGACACAAAATTTTAGCGCATATCTCCGGTAAGATGCGGATGCACTTTATTAAGATTTTACCTGGGGACACGGTGACGGTTGAACTGTCGCCCTATGACTTGTCCCGGGGCCGGATTACCTACCGGTCGAAATAGATCGAATCGGATGGCCGCTTTCAAGCCGCTATCCATGGAAGGCAAGGGGAGAGAAGATGAAGGTCCGGGCATCAGTAAAAAAAATGTGCAGTAAATGCAAGGTTGTTCGCCGCAAGGGTGTGGTGCGAGTGATTTGCGAAAATAAACGACACAAGCAAAGGCAAGGATAGGGGAGGTTGTTTTGGCTCGAATCGCCGGCGTTGATTTGCCTAAAAACAAACGGATTGAAATCGGTCTGACTTACATATTCGGAATCGGACGCAGCACGTCCAACGAGATTCTGGGAAAGCTGAACATTGATCCCGACACCAAGACCGACGATCTTTCGGAGTCGGAAGTCACCAGCATCCGAAAGCTGATCGATAGTACTTACAAGGTGGAAGGAGAGCTCCGGTCCACGGTATCGATGAACATCAAACGCCTGATGGATCTTGGCTGCTATCGAGGACTGCGCCATCGGAAATCGCTTCCGGTGCGCGGCCAACGCACCAGCACCAACGCACGCACGCGGAAAGGTCCAAGGCGGGCGGCCGTCAAGAAAAAGGGCGGCGTGAAGAAAAAATAGACACCATTCCGGGTCTGATCGAATTGCCCCGGTCAAAAACAACGGGGCGTCCATCTATAGGATAGGATTATGCCGAGAAGAACACGTACGAAGAGAAAAGAGAAGAAGAACGTACCCAACGGTATCGTTCACATCCAATCGACATTCAACAATACGATTGTGACCATCACCGATCCGGCCGGAAACGTGGTGTCCTGGTCCAGTGCCGGGGTACAAGGTTTCAAGGGCTCCCGTAAAAGCACCCCTTTTGCTGCCCAGTTGGCCGCAGAGGACGCCGCTAAAAAGGCCATGGAGCACGGCATGCGAAATGTCGAGGTCTATGTCAAGGGACCGGGTGCCGGGCGCGAGTCGGTGCTTCGATCTCTGCAGGGAGCTGGATTTAATGTGATTATGATCAAGGATGTGACACCGATACCCCATAACGGATGCCGCCCCCCAAAACGCCGTCGCGTGTAAGGCGGCTGCGGGTTGCCATGGGCGAGCCGTTTATTCGAATCATTGCCTTGAATCCATGACTCTGGGAATCGGTATCAGGATACAGAAGCCGCCAATCTATTTGACGGATCAGCCCGTCAAGCAGTGAATGAACATAAGGGAGGAAGACTTTGGCACGATATAGAGGTTCGGTTTGTCGGATCTGCCGGCGCGAAAATATGAAACTGTTTCTCAAAGGGGATCGCTGCTATTCCGACAAGTGTGCTTTCGATCGTCGGAGCTATGCACCGGGACAGCATGGACAGCGTCGGCGCGGAAAAGTGTCCGACTATGGTATCCAGCTCCGGGAGAAACAGAAGGTCAAACGGCTGTATGGATTGTCAGAAAAACAGTTCCGCCTGTTTTTCTCAAGAGCGGATCGCCAGAAGGGCATCACGGGTACCAACCTGCTGGTGCTCCTGGAGCGGCGTCTGGACAATGTGGTCTACCGGCTGGGATTTGTCAATTCCCGGGCCCAGGGCCGACAGTTCGTCCGGCACAATCATTTTTTGGTCAACGGTAAAAAGGTGAACATCCCTTCCTATATGATCCAGGCCGACGATGTCGTAGAGGTTAGGGAAAAGAGCAAAAAGATCCAATCGATCAATGATTCCCTGGACGCCGTGGTGCGACGGGGTATCCCCCAATGGCTTGAACTGGAAAAGGACAGCTTCCGGGGAATGATCAAAGGATTTCCTGTTCGGGAAGATATTACGATGCCGATTCAGGAACAGTTGATTGTGGAGCTCTATTCAAAATAGATTTCCGTTGCGATCGGTTGGCCGAAAGACTCAGTTCCGGCCCTCAAAGTAGACCCCTATACACCGTTTAAAATCGGACAACGATGTTAGTTGGAGAATTCAAACATGTCATCCAAAGACATTAGTTACATGAACTGGCAGGAGATGATCCAGCCCGAAAAGGTCGAGATGTCCAGCAAAGCCAACTACGGCAAATTCGTGTGCGAACCGCTGGAAAGAGGATTCGGAATCACCATCGGAAATTCCCTTCGACGGGTGATTCTGTCGTCGCTCCACGGCGCAGCGATCACATCGGTCAAATTTGACGCCGTAATGCATGAGCTCAGCGTTATTCCAGGGGTTCTGGAAGACGTGTCGGAAATTATTCTGAATCTCAAGGAAGTGAGACCGAGGGCTGATGATCGAGATCCCCGCACGGTGACCGTCGAGTCATCCGGCGAAGGCGTGGTGACCGCCGGAGATATCGTCAGTTCGGACGGCAAGGTAGAGATTCTAAATCCGGAGCAGCACATCGCCACATTGTCCAATGGCTGTGAATTGAAGATGGACATGGTGGTCAAGGTCGGGAAGGGCTATTCGTTGGCCGAGAGCAACAAAGACGACGATGTTCCGGTGCGCACGATTCCGATCGATGCGGTCTTTTCACCCATCCGGCGGGTGAATTACGTGGTGGGACAGGCCCGTGTCGGCCAGAGAACAGACTACGACAAGTTGACCCTCGAGGTGTGGACAGACGGTAGTGTCCGCCCGGAAGATGCCGTTGCCTATGCTGCTAAAATCATCAAAGAGCAGATGAACATCTTCATCAACTTTGATGAGGAGCGGCAACCCCTGCTTTATCTAAAAGCTGAAGGAGAGGGCAAACCAAAATTCAACGAGAATCTCTACCGGAGTGTCGAGGAACTCGAGCTTTCCGTAAGAAGCGCCAATTGCCTGAAGAATGCAAATATTCATAAGATTTACCAGCTCGTCCAGAAGTCGGAAGCGGAAATGCTGAAGACAAAAAACTTTGGCAGAAAGTCTCTCAATGAAATTAAGGAAGTGCTAGCCGAGATGGGACTTCAGCTGGGAATGAAACTCGAAGGGTTTATTCCTCCCATCGAGGAGGAATCGGAAGAAGGAGCATAGGCGATCCCATGAGACACCGAAAATCCGGCATAAAACTGAATCGAACGAGCAGCCATCGTAAGGCCATGTTCCGAAACATGGTCACGTCTCTGTTCAAGCATGACCGCATTCAAACCACCGACGCCAAGGCCAAAGAGTTAAGAAGCTGGGCGGACCACTTGATCACACTGGCAAAACGGGGAGATCTTCATGCCCGTCGGCAGGCCCTTGCCATCGTTCGGGAAAAAGCAGTGGTCCATAAGCTGTTTGAAGAGGTCGAAAATCGTTTCGGCAGTCGACAGGGTGGATATACCCGCGTGATCAAACTGGGACGGCGCAAAGGGGATGCCGCTCCAATCAGTCTGATCGAATTGGTCACTGAAGAAATAGCGTCGAAGCCAAAAAAGAAGAAAAAGAAAAAACCCGCTCCGGCGGTGAAGACCCAAACCGGGAAGGAACAAGCGGAGACGGCGGAAGCCCCTCTGGAAGCCAAAGAGGCCCGGAAGGAGGACACCAAGGCCAAAAAAGCAGCCGATTCGGCCGGGGCATCCGAGGCGGCCGAGACGCCCAAGAAGAAGGCGGCCCCCAAGAAGAAAGCCGCCAAGCCGGAGAAGGAGGCCAAGGCATCCGGAGCCACTGAAAAGCCTAAAAAGAAGGCCGCCCCCAAGAAAAAGACGGATTAACCCCGATCGGGGTAGCCTTTATCCGACGTTCTCGACAATCGTTATCATAGCCCTGAGCGCCGTGCAGGCCTCAGGGCTTTTTGTTATTCCGAGCCCGGTGATGTTTGGCCCGGTAAAGCCGCTCATCTGCCTTTCGCAGCAGATCTTCGGGAGACTCCATCTCCACATCGGTGGTGGCGGCACATCCATAGCTGAAGGAGACCGGTACGGTGAGGTCTTCATAGATTGCCGGATTGTCGATCACATATCCTGAAATCCGCCCCATCATCGATTCGGCATCCAATCGGGATGTTTCCGGAAGGATGATGACAAACTCGTCCCCCGCATAGCGGGCCACCGCATCGGATGCCCGGCACAACAGGGTCAGGATATCGGCGAAGTGGGACAACACCAGATCTCCCACTTCATGGCCATAGGTGTCGTTGATGGCCTTGAATTCGTTCAGATCCAGGTACGCAACAGAAAGAGGGTTCCGGTATCGCCGGGAACGGACAAACTCTCTTTCCAGGATATTTCCCACCACGCGCCGGTTGAGCAATCCGGTGAGAACATCCCGATACGCCAGATAACGCAACTTCTCGTGGGCCGTCACATTCGACAGGCAAAGGGAGACTTTGATCCCCAACTGCTCCAGTAAACTGGTGTCCTTTCCGGGTCCGAACCGCGCTTTCGATACATCTCCCTGATTAAGGCTGCCGATGATTTCTCCGTCGAGGGACAGCGGGGCCAGGGCCACAGACCCCATCGCGTCAAACGTACCGGCGGGTATCACCTCACGATATCGGTCCAGATCGGTGTTGACCAGGATCGGCTCCATGGATTCACCGAAGAGAGATTCAACAGTGCTTTTCTTAACCAGAGTGAGCCGTTTGTGAGACATGTCCGTGTCGGCCAGTGATTGGATCAGGCGATAGACATCCGATGTGTTGATCATGGATAGCCATACAAACGGAACCTGGAACGTATCCTGGATGGCCGCCAAGAGGACTTTAAAGAGATCCTGAAAATTCAGTACGGATAGAATCTGCCGCTCCACGAGGAAGAACTTCCTGGCGATGGCCTCGTTTTCCTGGATGCGCTGAATCAGCCACTGGGGATCGTCTGTGGGTGAGGCATTCATAGCTGAAAAGTATGGAGAAATTGGTCCAGGGCGTCAAGATTGAAAATCTTTGACATCCGAAAAGCCCCTTCCTATAGTAGCCAGGGAACCTGACCCGAACCTTGCATGATTTCTTTTCAGCGGATGGTTGAAAAAGAAATAATCTCAAGCTGATATTGGATTCCCGTCCATTCGGTCAACATGCAGTTTGTACCCATCAATTACCGATAAACGAGCTGAAAATAGTTCCGCCTTCGGGCCACAAGGAGAAGCCCATGGTCTGCGTTACCTGCCTTCTCATGAAGCTACGGCAAGGCTATGAATGCTTTTTGAGAAACCCGTTGAACTGCCAACAAATTATGGGCGCGCCATCTTGTCCCGTCGTAGCTCATAGAGCGAAGTCGGAAGTTTGAAGAGCGACGGCGGGTTCGAGGCGTGCTGTAGGAGGACTACAGCTACACATCGAAGTGTCTTGCCCATGAACTTCTCCTTGTGCTGCAATGTCCGGGATAAACGGTGAATTTCTCCATAGAAATCAAAGGGTAGGGCTATCTTGCCGGATTCCAAGCAGATGACCATGGCCGAAGCGATAGATCGCTTTGTGTCGGACGGCAGTGAGATTGCACTCGGATGCGGGTTGGAGACCTGCATTCCGTTTTCCGCCGGCCATGAGTTGATGCGACAGGAAAAACGCCATTTAGCCCTGATCGGTCCGATATCCGACATTCTTTTTGATCAGCTTGTGGGAGCCGGATGTGTCGATCGGATTCGGGCGGCCTGGGTCGGTAATGTGATTACCGGCTCCGGCTACAATTTTCGACGGGCGGTGGAATCCGGTGCCCTGGACGTCGAGGATCATTCCAACCTGACCATGACCATGGCGCTGCGGGCAGGGGCCGCAGGGGTTCCGTTCATGCCGACCCTCACCGCCCTGGGCAGTGATCTGTTCCGCACCAACCGCCGGCTGAAAAAGATGACCTGCCCATTTACGGGGCGGCCTCTCGTGGCGGTGCAAGCGATCCGGCCGGACGTCACCGTGGTCTCTGTTCAGCGGGCCGCAGTTTCCGGTAACGCGCACGCTTGGGGCAATCTCGGCGTCAGTCGGGAAGCCTCCTTGGCCAGCCGCCGCGTCATACTGGTGGCCGAAGAACTTGTCCCTGAGGAAACGATCCGAAGTGATCCGAATCGGATACTCATTCCCTCGTTTAAGGTTGGCGCCGTTGTCCATGAGCCGTGGAGCGCACACCCATCTCCCATGCCGGGTTTCTACAACCGGGACCATCAAGCGTTTCTGGAATACCAGCAGGCCAGCAAAACGGCCCAAGGATTCTTGGGATGGCGCAATCGGTGGGTCGACGGAGTCACTTGCCGGGCCGATTATCTAGAGGTGCTGGGGGAGGACCGCCGGCGCGACTTGATCATCACGCACAGCGCGCCTTCCGTTCCGGTCGAATTCGGATACTGATATCTTCATCGGAATCGGTATCGGCAGCGATGCCGATCGACCGGTTTCGATCCCGATTCCGATAGCGATCCCGACACCGATCATGTCGAGATCCAGATCACTGTGACACTGGCGTAGGGGGTAGCGTCCCTCGGCATGGATATGGAGCATGGTTATGACAGCCACACACATTATCCGGACGGTCCCATGACAGGGTACACAGCGGCAGAACTCATGGTGACGGCTGCTGCCCGGAAGATCCACGATGGTGAAGTCGTATTTGTAGGGATGCGGCTTCCACTGCTCGGATTTCTTTTGGCAAAATGCACCCATGCTCCCGAGGCGGTGGGAATTTACGAGCTGGGGATCATCAGAGACAACCCTTCCCCGGAACCGATACTGACCATGGGCGATCTGCCCAATTTGTACCAGGCAGGCTGGCTGGCGGATACCGGAGATGCCATGGCCCTTCTCCAGCAGGGATGCGTCGACGTCAGCTTTATCGGCGGCGCTCAAATCGATCGGTATGGAAATCTGAACACCACCCGGATCCTGTCGGATGACAAGTCCCCTCTGCGTCTTCCCGGAAGTGGCGGCGCGTGCGATCTGGCTTGCCTGGCGCGCCGTCACATCATTATCATGACCCATGAGAAGCGGCGGTTTGTGCCTCGGGTGGATTATATCACATCTCCCGGATTCGGAACCGGCCCCGGATGGCGACAGCGGCAGAGCCTACCCCGCGGCGGCCCGGGGGGCGTGATTACGACCCTGGGTTGCTTCTCCTTCCATCCGAAAACCTGCGAGATGGTGTTGGATTCGATTCATCCGGATACGGATTTGAAGACCATCCAGACACGCACCGGTTGGCCGATAAGGGTCTGCGAGCCCCTCGGGACGACACCGGCGCCTACGGACGACGAATTAAGCATTCTCCGGCGCTTTGATCCTGAAGGGTATTGGACCCGCGGCGCGTCCACTGCATGAAATTTTTTCAACGAAAATATGAAATAAGGTAGCACTGAATCGTGAGTCCAAATTCCGAGATGTTCTGCATATCCAAACTCCAGATGTCCGTAAACTGAAAACAGCATGATAAAATTTCACCCTGCGGGCCCAGCGGGGCACCCCTGGCATAAGCAATTTTCAGGTGGAAGTTCTTTCGGAAATGGTGTAAAAACAGCGTGCAATCAGGCAGTTCGATTTTCATTCTGGCGTTCATGGGGGGAGGTACCTAAGCGGTTATGCCTGAAGCGAAAGATAAAAACCGGGTTGTTGTGACGGGACTGGGTGCCGTGGCCCCGAATGGGATCGGGGTCGATGCGTTTTGGGATGCGTTGATGGCCGGCAAAAACGGAATCCATCGCATTTCGAGATTCGACCCATCCGATTTTGCATCCCAAATTGCCGGAGAAATTCAGCAGTTTGATGCAAGGCAGTGGATTGACGTCAAGACGGTTCGACGAACGGATCGAGCCACTCAGTTCGGACTGGCGGCGGCCGACATGGCCATGGCCGATTCCGGGCTTTCGGGTACAGGGTTCGATTCCCGGAGGGCCGGCACCATTGTCGGCTCCGGCATTGGGGGAATCGGCACGCTGGAGAAGGAACATCTCCTGTACCTGGACAAGGGTCCCCGAGCGGTCAGTCCGTTTGTCGTGGCCATGGTGATGATCAACATGACCGCATCGATGATCTCCATTGTCCACGGACTTCGAGGACCCATATCCGCGCCTTCCGTTGCCTGCTCCACCGGTACCAGTGCTATCGGTGAGGCGTTTCGAACCATCCAGGATGGAAGGGCCGACATCATGCTTGCCGGTGGAACCGAGGCGTGCATCACCCCGCTGCTGATCGGCGCGTTCAGTGCCGCCCGGGCGCTCTCCAGACGCAATGATTCACCGGAAACCGCTTCTCGGCCGTTTGATCGCACCCGGGACGGTTTTGTCATGGGAGAAGGGGCGGGGGTGACGGTGCTGGAAAGCTTATCCCATGCTCGGGATCGGGGCGCCAGGATTTACGCCGAGCTCATTGGGTTCGGCAACACCGCCGATGCGTTTCACTTCACCGCTCCCGAACCAACCGGAGGCGGTATGGTTCGGGTGATGGAATCGGCCATGGCCGATGCCGGCATCACCCCGGTTCAGGTTGATTACATCAATGCCCACGGCACCTCCACCTTGCTCAATGACCGAATTGAAAGTCAGTCGGTGCTCAAGGTGTTCGGAGATGCTGCGGACCGATTGAAAATGAGCTCCATCAAATCCATGATCGGCCATCTTATCGCCGCCGCCGGTGCGGTTGAATTTGTCGCCACCGTGAAGTCGCTGGAAACCGGGAACGTTCCCCCCACCATCAATTACCGGGAACCGGATCCGGATTGTCCGCTGGATTATGTGACAGATGGGGCCGCGTCACTGGATGTCAATGTTGCCCTCAGCAATTCCTTCGGGTTCGGTGGTGGAAATGCCTGCCTGGTTCTACGAAAATATCATCCCCGGTAAACAGAGATCCTCGGAAACGGACTGAATTTACGGGATCCGTTCACAACACCGTTCCCGGAAGCCCAAGCAGGTCCGCCCGGGCTGTTAGAGAAGTTCATAGAGAAATAGCGTTTGGCCGTGGGAGTTGAAGACCTTCACGAGCTGCAGGTCGTCAGACGTGTAGGACTCGGACAGCAGCGGAGATAGCTCTGGCCGAACACTGGGCGTGATGATACTGTCTACCACCAGATGTGTCGCGTGATGCAACCGGGCCTGGTCGACGACCTCCGTGATATTGCCGATCGGCATGTGGAGTTGAATGCCTGTTGAGTAGTAGGCGACGAATGGTTTCCGATCCATGATCCTCGGAACGGACGCCAGATGTTCCTTCATCCAACTGCCCGCTTCCTTGTATACGAGATTGGCGTCCGGGCGATAGATGGGGCGAAAGGTAAACGGCATTATGCTCAGCAGGATCAAGACCAAAACGGTGGTGAATGCAACTGGACCGTGACCCCGCCGCAGACGTTCGGAATATAATTCGCTGATTGTTTTGATCCCTCTGACAGCGATCATCAGACCCATCGGTACAAATGCCAAGAAAAATCTGGCATCAACCAACATGAACAGAACAGCCAGATAAGGCAGCCAAATGAAATACAGGTACGCCTCCTCCCATCTGAAATCCAGCTGAAAGAGCCCCAGCAGGACCAGGATCACCGGCAGAAACAGGGCCGGGATGACCCACTTGTGAACCAGATGCAGGTTCATGAAAAAGCGTTTTGCCATCATCCCCGGATGTTTTCTGAATTCCCCCAGCAGAGATGTCCCCTTGGTGGCATCCTTGTCCAATTCAAGCTCGTCATGGGCCCGAACGATGTTTGCATGCCCAACGGTTTTTGACCATACCGATAGCGCATGGTCGGTTTTACCGCTGATACCGCCGATGAGCATCATGTAAGGTACGGTGATGATAATCAATACGGTACACAAGCAGAGCAGATTCCGGACGAATTCTCGGGTGGTCACGGCATCCACCGTCACATAACGAATGAGATAGGCCGCTGCCAGGTAAGGGAAAAATCCGATGCCCTCAGGGCGTATGAGGTACATCATGCCCACGCATGCCCCCGCAAAAAGAAAATGGAGCGTCTTATCTGTTCTTAATGCCCTCAGCGACGCGTAGGCGAACCACATAAAGAAAAGAGAGAATAGGGCTTCCGTGGAGACCGTTGTCGAGTACTCCACAAGAGGCGGGTAAAATGCCATCAGCATGGACAGTCCGAGGGCGGTTCGGAGGCCATAAATCTGGAGGCAGACCAGCAGGGCGGGTATGATTAGCAGCGCCCCGGCAAGTGCCGATACGACTCGGGCGGCCAGTTCATAGTCGGGTATCACTCTTGAGGCGATAGCGATAAAAAACGGGTAGCCCGGCGGATAAAACGTGTGTGTTAGGGTGTGTTCTTCGGAAAGTTCCTTGGCGATTTTGACATATTGGACCCCATCGGTCTCAATGCATTGTTTGTAGTTGATCATGTGTATGCGAAGCCCGAAAGCGATCAGCACAATGGTCGCTATAACCAGCCACATGCGTCTGTTCAGGGTATTTTCGGTGAGAGGCATTAGTTGAATAAATTCAGGTTTTTTCGATTAATAACAGATTCATCTGCAGTGTAAAAAAAGGATTCAAACACGAATCCGCCATGCCGGCCAGTTTACCTCATACGAAACAAGAGGTCAAAAAATGGATGGCCGGCACAGCATCGAGTCCAAAAAGGGGCCACCATACCGGTATGCCGGGTTGAATTGTGATGATCTGCCATCTTCCATCGTCTGCATGTGAGCAGAACCTGGCCTCATCCCCATCATTCCAAATATGGCTTTACCTCATGGGTGTTTCCTAGAAGCCCTAAGGACGAGGGCTGGTCCTGAAGAAGGCGGTTTTTTCACTTGACAAAATCGTGGGTAGCTGAAATGTAGCTTGTAAATCATCTTTGGCAAATGAATGGTGTTTATTTTTTAGTGGAGACCCCAGTCACCGAAAGGAGGAACACATGAGGCGTAGAGGTGCCATTGTTGGTGCGATCATCGGGATCGCGTGTGTGTGCTACTGCTAGTGAATCCGGTTGCGGCCAAGAAACCGTCTCTCGATGCCTGGAAGCCGGCATTCGATCCATCCGGAGCCAAGTACAAATGTATTGTGTCCAATGTTTCCCATCCAGTCCTCAAGGGGGTCTACACAGGGTTTGCCATACGCGATGAGCTGTGGAAACGCACCAACGGCCAAATCTATATTGATTACAAGCCGTTTTCGATGCTCGGCGGCGAGGTGGAGGTGTTGAACCAGCTCCAAATGGGAGCCATTCAGGGAATGGGCGTCAGTTCCGTGGCCTCTACTAACCTGGGGACTCGCTTTGGCCTGGTGAATCTGCCGTTTCTGATCAATTCATTTGAAAAACTGGATAAATTTATTGCCAGCGGCCCGCTGTTCGATCACTTCATGAGAGCCATGGACCACCAGGGCATCATGGGTATTGACATTACCGGGTATGGCAATTATGGATGGGCAACCACGACTCCGGTGCAGAATCTGAAACAGGCGAGAAAGGTCAAATTCCGAACGGCCGAAGCCGCGGTCAATCAGCTCCTCTACAAGCAGTGGAATATCAACGCGGTGGTCATGCCGTGGCCGGACGTGCCGGTGGCGCTGAAACAGGGGGTCATTGAAGGACTGGACCACACCCCCATGGTGTGCAATATCACCAAGAAGTTCGAAGTCGCCAAATATTACACGTATATCGACTATGCCCAGGGGCTCTTTATCTGGGTGTTCAATAAGGCATGGTTTGCCAAATTGCCGCCGGATCTCCAGAAAATTTTTGTGGAGGTCGTCCGCGACGTCAGCGCCGACATACGGGACCAGACCAAAATGCAGGAAGCCGTGCAGATCATGAAAGCCTCGAAAAACGGCATCCAGTTCTTTACCCTTCCCCAAGAGCAGATGGCTACGCTGAAAAAGAAAGGCAATGCCGTTCATAAGAAATATGCGGGGGAAATCAACAAGCTGTATCCGTGTGATACCTATCGCCCGAATAATTTTCTCAAAGAGGTCCAGGACTACATGGGCTACAAGCCGTAACGATACGATGTGACATTAAGAAAAAGGGGGCTTTCCGGTAAAGCCCCCTTTATTTATGTTCTCAAGGGACGATTCGATCCCGTTTTACAGCCGAAGATGGGACGCCGACGGAACCTGGGTCCACACTCGGAAGGGTACACGGGGCGTTGAACGCGCCTGAATTAAGAGGAAGCCGGGAATGATTGGAAAAATCTTCAAAGTCATCGATCGCATTTTGTCCTTTCTCGAGGAATGGACCCTGTTTATCAGTGTCATGGTGGCGCTGTTAGCCCTGTTTGCGAATGTCACCCTCCGCTATACGATTAACTACACCCTGGCCTGGTCCGAAGAGCTGGTGCGGGAGGTGATCATCTATACCACGCTGATCGGATGCAGCGCCGCCGTGAAGGCACGGTCCATGATCAAGATTGACGCGTGCAGTTGGTTCCCAAAATCAAAGTGCCGTTGACGTTATTCAGCAATCTGGTGACCCTCGTTTTTTCAGTGTTTGTATTTTATTATGGCTGGTTGATGGCGGCTCTCCAGGTTCAGACGAACCAGAAAACCATCATTATGCAAATTCCGCTGGTCTATATATTTTCGATCCTGCCCTTGATGGGCGGGATGATGTTTCTTCGAACCCTCCAGGTGATCTACGAAGATATCGTTGAACTGAGAGCCGCGAAAAAGAGCTCCTAAAACGGAACGGATTTAACGCGAGACCGAAAAGGAAACCGGTATATGGAGACATCCCACGTTATTATCTTACTCATCCTCCTGGGGTGCATGGCCTCCTACATCCCGGTTTTTATGTGTCTTTTTTTTACGGCTGTTCTCGGATTCCTCCTGTTTACCGACTTGCCCCTGCTCCTGCTGGCCCAGACGCTGCTGCGGAGCATGGATAATTTTACCCTGGTAGTGGTGCTGTTTTTCATCCTCTGCGGCAATATCATGACGGCCGGTTCCATTGTCGAAAAGCTCATCAAGGTGGCCAATGCCCTGGTCAGCTGGCTTCCGGGCGGGCTCGGCATGGCCGGGGTGCTCGCATGCGGTCTGTTCGGCGCGATATCCGGTTCCACCGTGGCCACGGTGGTCGCCCTGGGGGGATTTATGATCCCGGCGCTTATCGACAACGGATACCCGGAGAAATACACTTTAGGGCTGATGACCACCTCGCCGAATCTGGGCGTCATCATTCCGCCCAGCATCGGTATGATCCTCTACAGCATGATCAGCAACGTATCCCTGGAGGGATTGTTCCTGACGGGGTTTGTCCCCGGGGTGCTTATCATGCTGGGTGTCTGCACCTACACGTATTTCTTCTTCCGGAAAAAGACGGAGATCACGCGTCTTCCAGTGCCGTCGGTGATGGACGTCCTGAAGGTTTTCAAGGACGGTTTCTGGTCGCTGCTGCTGCCGCTGATTATTTTCGGGGGTATTTTTTCAGGTGCGTTTACGGCCAACGAAGCCGCGGTGGTGGCCTGTGTCTATGCCTTTTTTGTGGAGATCGTCATCCATAAGTCGATTCGGTTCCAGCAGGTGAAGCAGATCACGGTCAATTCGGCCGTAACCTCTGCCACGCTGTTGATTATTGTTGCCGGCGCCGTTTGTTTCGGCCGCCTGCTGACCTTGGAAGACATCCCCGGAACCATCACCCAAACCGTTCTTTCCGCCATCCAGTCGCCGGTGGTGTTTCTACTGGCCATGAACCTGCTGCTGTTGTTTGTGGGTATGTTCATGGACATCATTTCCGCCACAATGATCCTCGGCCCTGTGTTTCTCCCCATGCTCGATGCCTTTAACGTAGATTGGATGCACTTTGGGCTGATCATGACGGTGAATCTGGCCATCGGTTACTGCACACCGCCCATGGGGGTCAGCCTGTATATCACCGGGGCAATCGCCAATAAAAATCTCATTTATGTATCTCGTGCCGTCATTCCGTTTATCATCATACAGCTGCTGGTCCTGGCCGTCATGACCTACATGCCTGATCTGGTCCTGTGGCTGCCTCAACTCATGGGATTCCGAGGGTGATGGGTGCGGCTGGGCCCTTCTCTGTTGAAAATTCGATGAACATCGGATAGTTCGAGCTTAGCGACCATCATCCCTCTCCGGCAGGCAACCCGCAATAGAGGTATGGCTATGTCCATTGTTGCAAAGCGCCTTTACCTGGTCCTGGTGGCGATTGTCCTGATCATATTAGCCGGCAGCATCGGTTATTATCTTATTTTTGACGGTAAATACTCCCTGATTGATTGCGTGTACATGACCGTGATTTCGTTGACCACCGTAGGTTATGGCGAGGTGATCGAAATTACTGGTAATATTCCCGCCCAGATTTTTACAATGATTTTGATCACCTTCGGTGCAGGAGTGATTCTCTACGGTATCAGTAATCTGACGGCCGTATTCATCGAGGGCGAGCTATCAGGACTGCTGCGGGCCAAACAAATGGTCAAACGGATCCGCAGGCTGTCCGGGCATCACATCGTGTGCGGGGGCGGGGAAACCGGTCAGCCGGTGATGCAGGAGTTGATCCAAAACAATGAACGGGTGGTTCTCATCGAAAACGATCCGGAGAAAATCGATCGCTGCGCCCGCCTTTTGGACGGCCTGTTGTTTATTAAAGGCGATGCCACCGAAGATCAGAATCTTATATCCGCCGGCCTGGAACGTGCCGCCGGATTCTTCATCTGCCTTCCTTCGGACAAGGACGCCTTGTATGTCACCATAACGGCCCGCATGTATAATGAACGTATCCGAATCATCAGCCGGGTGATGGAAGAACCATTGAGATCGAAACTGATCAACGCCGGGGCCAACCGGGTGGTCTCACCCAGTGCTATCGGGGCGCTCCGGATGGCCTCCGAAATGATTCGACCGGCGGCGGTGGATTTTCTGGATCGGATGCTACGGAGCAGCCAGGGGAATCTCAGAATCAACGAACTGACCATATCCTCATCGTCGAGCATGGCAGGAACGCCGGTCATCGAATCCGGGCTCAAGGAGCGATTCGAACTTCTGCTTCTGGCCTCTCGCAAACCAGGGGAGGTAATTCAATTCAACCCTCTCCCGGAAGACACCCTAGAGCCTGGAATGACGTTGATCGTCATGGGGGATGTGGAAAATTGTGCACGAGCTAAAAAGGTATTATAGACGAATACCAAATAGCAAATCACAAATGATAAATCCCAGATCCCAAATTTCAAATCCCAAACAAAGATCAAATTTCAAATTCCAAAAAACAACTTATATAACTTTGAACTTTGAACCCGGAACTTCGAATCCTGAATCCGCCGAAGGCGGACAAGCCCTGAACTTCGAACCTGGAAGCCTGACACCCGACACCTGACACCTGAACACTGAAACCTGTCTTCGGGCTTCGCCGGGCAAGCGAGCGAACGGGCGAACGGGCGAACGGGCTGACGGGCCAACCGGCAAACGGGCAGACGGGTGCACGGGCCCACCGGCTAACGGGCCAACGGGCCAACGGGCCAACGGGCCCACGGATCCCCACTTTTCCCTTGACTTAGGATACCCTTCTTTATAGTTACATTATAGCTTAAATGTAATTAAATTGTATGCGGATTCTCCCGGCTGCCGGGGATCCGAATCAGCATCCTCCTTTACATATTCTTCATCTCCCGCGTTGCCGTTCTAATCATCACGACGGTGGCCGGATCCGATAACACATCCAACGATATCGCGGAGGGCTTCATGAAGCTCAAACAGCTTTCCGTGGCCATCGAAAACGATCCTGGGCGGCTCTATGAAATTTCAAAGGCTCTGGGTGATGCCGGTATCAATCTCAGGGGATTAACCCTTGTGGAGACCGGCGGTGGATTTGGCGTGCTCCGGCTCCTGGTGTCCGACCTGGCGAAGGCACGGCGAATCATGATGCGGCTGGCAATGCCGGCTCGTGTCCATGAGGTCGTCGCCGTGGAGATAGAGGACAAGCCGGGACAACTTGCCAGATTGCTGAAGCCTCTGAAGCAGGCAAAAATCAACGTGATTTACACCTATTCCTTTATTCGGTTTTCCAGGTCGAATGCCGTCATGATTTTCCGGTTCAGCGATATCGACAAGGCCATTGAAGTGCTTCAGAAAGAGGGCGCCAATCTACTCGATGCCGAGGCGTTTGGCATGCTCGATGAAGCAACCGGCGATGTCTGCTGAGCAGTGAGATGGAAAACAGGATCCTAATGTGTGTTGGATGAAAAGGGGGAATTCGCGATGAAAGAAAACCCGAGTTTCAAACCCCGCCGGTTTGCCGTTGTCGGCGCCGGTCCTGTGGGATGCATCGTAGCTGCCTTCCTTGCCAAAGGCGGATATGACGTTACCCTGTGCGATATCCTTCCCGAGCTCCTCGAGCCGGCCGAAAGCCGCGGCATTATTCTCGAAGGGGCTGAAAACTTGCAGCAAACCGTGTCAAGGACCACCACCAATATCGACGATCTCTCTTCAGACCCTCCAGATGTGATCATCATCACCGTGAAAGCCAATGCCCTCCCGCTTATTGCCTCGGCCATTCAGGAATTTCAGACAGAGGGCATGTACGTCATCAGCTGGCAAAACGGCATCGATACGGAGCTGGAACTGGCCAATGTGCTTGGGAGCACCCCGGTGATGCGAGCCGTAGTCAACTATGGGTGCGGTCTGAAGGGCCCTGCCCATGTCGTCATCCCGTTTCATCATCCCCCCCCATTATATACAGCAGCTCGATGACGCCGCGACCCAGGCGGCCGAGGCTATTGCCCAGGCCTTATCCGGAAGCGGGCTTGAGACGCATCACACAGACCAGATCATCTCCATGGTCTGGCGCAAGAGTATCATGAATGCCTGTATGAACCCGGTGTGCGCCGTTACCGGCTTGACCATGGCGCAGGCCATGGGAGACCCCATCGTATTTCAGATCGTCGATGCGTTGGTCAAAGAATGTGTACAGGTGGCCCGGGCAAACGAAATCAGTCTGGGATGGAATTATTACCCTGGCGCCATCAGTTACATGCGGAACGCGGGGAACCACAAACCCTCCATGCTCATGGATATCGAAGCCAATCGGCGCACCGAGATCGATTACATCAACGGAAAGTTTGTCCAATACGGCGAACAGGCGGACGTGCCCACGCCGTACAATCGAACCCTACGGGCCATGGTAAAAGGGCTCGAGTCCCGGCTATAGACTACGGATATGGAAATGGATGCTGTTTTTGTTGGAGCGGATGTCGGAGCGTCGAGAACCAAGGTAGCGGTCATGAGCCCGGATCGGCGACTTCTCGGGTACTCTGTGGAAAAGTCGGGTACAGATTTTACCGCCACCGCCGATCGATGTCTCGATGCCGCCCTTGGCATGGCCGGATTGCCGGCCACCGCCGTGAAAAAAGCTGTGTCCACCGGATACGGTCGAAAAAATGTCTCCTACGGTGAAGAGACCCGTACCGAGATAGGATGCCACGGCAAGGGGTGCTACCTCTACTTTCCGTTCGCCATCACCATTATCGATATCGGGGGGCAGGATAACAAGATCATCAAATTGGACGAGGACGGGCGGCGGGCCAGTTTCAAAATGAACCGAAAATGCGCGGCCGGCACCGGGGCGTTTCTCGAGGAGATGTCGCCACGGCTGGATATCCCCTTGGAGGAGATGGACGGGCTGGCCGCTCAGTCGACGGATATGGTCAAACTGGGCAGTTTTTGCACGGTGTTTTCAGCGACCGAGGTGTTGGAAAATATCCGGCGAGGGCGTCAGGTGACGGACATTATTAAAGGGCTCTTTTTCTCGGTTATTCAGCGGGTGCTCGAAATGGAGGCCCTGGGGCAAAACGTCGTGATGACCGGCGGGGTGGTCGCCCACAATCCATACCTGGTAAAAATGGCCGAGGAACGGATCGGTCAATCCATTCTTGTACCGGAACATCCGCAGTTAACCGGGGCCGTTGGCGCTGCATTGTATGCCATGGAGTCGGTGGATTTAGATTAGAATTCGGTATCAAAAGGGAGACGTTTTATGGGTACAGAAAAAAAAGTGAAGCGACGGATGATCAAAGCCAGCGGCGAGATGAACCGGATCATGGCCGACTATTTCTACGAGCTCGACAATGCGTCCAAGACACGGGAGCGTAAAATTGCCTGGTGCACCAGCGTTGGCCCGGCAGAGCTGCTACGTGCCATGGGATTTCTGGTATACTTTCCGGAAAATCATGGCGCCATGCTGGGGGCGACCCGAATGTCCGCCGATATGATTCCGGAAGCAAACGCTCTGGGATATTCTCCGGACATTTGCAGTTATCTGACTGCCGACGTGGGTGCCTATGTCAAGGGAGTTACACCCTTAATCCGAGCCTATAAAGGGATCGAGGGCGTCCCCAAGCCGGATGTACTGGTGTATAACACCAATCAGTGCCGGGACGTGCAGGATTGGTTCGCCTGGTACTCCAAAGAGATGAACGTGCCCTCTATGGGCATCGAAACCCACCGGGGCGTCGGCGACGTCACAGACGCACATATTGATTCTGTGGCCAGACAGATTGAAGCACTCGTGCCGCCATTGGAGGAAATCGCCGGGACAGCCTTTGATCTGGATGAGCTCAAGCGGGTTGTCGCACTGTCGAGAGAATGCTCTGATCTCTGGAAGCAGGTACTCGACACTGCCGCCACCGTTCCGTCTCCGTTGACGTTTTATGACGGCACCATTCACATGGGGCCGGCCGTAGTCCTCAGAGGCACTCCCCAGGCGGTCGATTACTACAAGCTGCTCCTGGCGGAGATGAACGAACGGATTGCCGACGGTGTTGGAGCGGTGGACGGAGAAAGGTATCGACTCTACTGGGAGGGCATGCCGGTGTGGGGTCGGCTCAGCACCCATTCAAAGCTTTTTGCGGAACTGGAAACCTGTGTTTTGGCCTCCACCTATTGCAACAGCTGGATTTTTTCGGACTTTGATCCCGATGATCCCTTCCGAAGCATGGCCAAAGCCTATACCGAACTGTTTATCGTGCGGTCCGATCCGGCCAAAGAGAAATACATTCAGAACATGCTTGATTTCTTCAAGGTGGACGGCATCATTTATCACGATGCCAAGACCTGCCCCAACAACTCCAACTGTCGATACGGCATGCCCCAGCGGATAGAGGGGATAACGGAGCTGCCGTTTTTGATTATCAACGGCGATCTGAACGATCTGCGCCTGATTTCAGACGAACAGACCAAGACGAACATCGAGGCCTTTGTGGAGCAATTAGAGGAAAGAAAACAGTAAGGAGTAACAAATGACTCTCGATGCACTCTTCAATCCCAAAAAAGTGGCTGTCATCGGGGCTTCCACGAAAGAGCTCCATATCGGCAATCGGGTCATCCAGAACTTGATTGACTTCGGATTTAAGGGAGATATCTATCCGATCAATCCCAAAGCAGACGAGATTCACGGCATCAAGGCACTCAAATCGATTCTCGATGCACCGGACGGCATCGATGTGGTGCACATGGTCATCCCGGCCAAGTTCGTCCCCCAGGCCGTGGAGGATTGCGGTACCAAAGGGGTGAAGCATATCATCATCAACTCCGGCGGATTTTCGGAGATCGGTCCTGAAGGAGAAGCCATTGAGAAGGATTTCCTGGAACGGGCCGCCAAATACGGCATCCGCATTTTTGGGCCCAACTGCCAGGGCATTATCAACTCGGATCCGGATATCCGGGCCTATTGCAACTTTACCTTCACCAAACCCGAACCTGGCGCCATCTCCATTGTGGCCCTCAGCGGCGGTGTAGCGGAAGTAATCCACCAGGGGTTTGCGGCGATGGGCATCGGGACTCGGATTTATGCATCCAACGGCATTGCCTGTGACGTGACCATACCGGAGCTTATCCGGTTTCTTGGGGAAGATCCCGGCACTCAGGTTCTGGTCACATACGTGGAGGGCCTGCGCGATCCGACGGCTTTTCTGGAGGCGTGCACGGAAGTAGCGGCCAAAAAGCCGATTTTGGCAATGAAAGCCGGGCGGACCCAGGAGGGGGCCAAAGCCGCCGCCTCCCGTACCGGTGGGCTGGCCAAGGAAGACATCGCTACGGATTTGATCTTCCAGAAAGCCGGCGTTCTCTCATTCAGGGATGAAGGTGAACTCATTGGTTCCGCGGTGGCGTTTGCATCCCAGCCTCGAGCGACAGGCAACCGGGTGGGTATTATCACCAACACGGGAGGGCCTGCGGTCATCGCCACCGACATTCTGGCCGGAGCGGGACTTCAGTTGCCGCCCTTGTCTGCGAAGACGGAAGCATTTCTAAAAGAACAGCTCTATCCCGAGGCCTCCGTGGCCAATCCGGTGGACGTCCTGGCCACGGGAACGGCCGGACACTACCGGGCCTGCACGGATGCCATGATGGAAGACGATGCCTTTGACTGTGTCTTCGTCAATTTTGTGACGCCGTTTTTTGTCGATACCGAGAGTATCGCCCGGGAAATCGCGGAAGTGAACCAACTGAAGAAAAAACCGATGGTCTGCAACCTGATGACCGACAGGAAGCAATGGGCGGGTACCCTCAAAATTCTGCAGGATGCCGGTGTGCCATGCTATGCACTCCCCGGAGAAGCGGCGCGGGCGATGGTCAATATCGTCCGCTACCATCAGATCACGACGCGGGACAAGGGCAGTGTTACTACCTTCAGTGATGTGGATGCCGGCCCCGCACGTCGGATCATCGATGATGCGGTATCCAACGGCACCAAACTGCTGGCGGCCGAAAAGGTTTACAGCATTTTGGAGGCCTATGGTATTTCCGTGCCGGAATGGCGGATGACCGATGGCGTGGACGGTGCCGTCGAGGCCGCTGATACGATCGGTTACCCGGTGGTGTTGAAGGCGGATGCCCCTTCGGTGATTCACAAGAGCGACATGGGCGGGGTTGCCTTGAATCTTGCGGATGCCGACGCCGTCCGGAATGCGGCCAAAGACATGCAATCACGCATCAGCGATGCCGACCTGGGGTTTTTCGTTCAGAAGTATATCCCCGGTGGACTGGAAACAATCATGGGTGCCAAAGCCGAAGAAGGACTGGGACATGCCGTCATGTTCGGACTGGGCGGGATATACGTGGAAATTCTAAAAGATGTCGTGTTCCGGTTGACACCGGTGGCCTCGGCCGAGGCCCGTGAGATGGTCACCTCCATCCGGGGTGCGGCGCTCTTGCACGGCGTCCGAGGGCAAAAAGGGGTTGACCGGGACGCGCTGGTCGAGCTGATCCAGCGGTTATCACAGTTGTTAACGGATCTGCCGGAGATTCAGGAACTGGATCTGAATCCGGTGCTGGCGTTTGAGGAGGGCTCCATTGTCGTCGACGCCCGCATCCTTTTGTAACCGATCTTAAAAACGCATCTTAGCGCCCATGGCTGCGTTGCGTGCCGGCTGAAAATGCTCACATACTATCGTGTATGCTCCGCTTTTCAGCCACCCCGCTCCTTGCCCTGAGCACTAACCTACATTTTTAAATCGGTTACATAATGAATGGACTCGACCTTGGAACCGAGTGAAGGATTCTAAACAGCTTCTAACAAGAAGGGTTTAGCGCATAACCGCTCAGCGCTTTACCCGCCTCGGGCGGGCTTGCCCTGAACACTGATCCACATCTTCAAACTCGATTAAGCGTGATATCGACTTTCGACCCGATCGAAGGCGTTGATTCAAATGTTACATGCCCCGCCGTAGAAAATCACCTCAAATTCCTCTCCCCTGGTGGGTGTATAGACTGGGGAGATAGGTAACAGTTGTTCGGAGACATGGGTAACACTACCATCAGGCATATCGTTTACAC
>Ga0056119_1000043_pt1 | contig 32267 bp, 28 predicted proteins | sample WorMettaBAHAMAS1_FD_80076 | JGI IMG/M metagenome (GOLD analysis project Ga0056119, IMG submission 80076) | Marine gutless worms symbiont microbial communities from Max Planck institute for Marine Microbiology, Germany - Olavius tantulus BAHAMAS.1 ...
AAAACATCGACAAGCCGGTGCGGGCCTACCGTGTTCTGTCTTTCCCGGGCGCAGCAGCCCACCGGGTGATCAAGGCAAAGAAACGGACGAGAAGGTCCTGGCGCAATATGGTTTTGGCCATGGTTGGGCTCCTGTTGTTGGGGACGGCTTTGGCGGGTGGGTACTTTTATTTCAAACCTCAGGGGACCAAAGTTGATTCGGTTGAGGAAGTGGCGGTGCCGCTTCCTGAAAAACCGTCTCTCGCCGTTCTGCCGTTCGACAACATGAGTGGTGATCCCGCGCAGGAATACTTTAGTGACGGCATGACAGAGGATTTGATTACCGACCTTTCCCAACTCTCGGGCCTTTTCGTGATTGGTCGAAATTCTACCTTCGCGTACAAGGGAAAGGCCTTAGACATAAGGCGAATCGCGCAAGAACTTAATGTTCGATATGTTCTCGAAGGCAGCGTGCGTAGGTCCGCCAATCGCGTAAGGGTGAATGTTCAACTCATTGACGCTGCTGCCGGTCATCATTTGTGGGCGAAGCGGTATGACGGCCAGCTGGATGACATTTTTGATCTGCAAGATCAGATCAATCAGAAGATTGTCTCGGCGCTGGCCGTAAAATTGACCCTGGGGGAGCAGTCCCAGCTCGTCCAACAGGACACGGACAATGTCGAGGTCTACGACAACTATCTGAAAGGATTGGAATATTATCGACGCAACACCCCTGACGACTGGGCCAATGCGGTTGCCTATTTTCAAAAGGCGATCAAATTGGAACCGGAGTTTGGAAAAGCCCATGCTCTGCTGGCCCGGATTTACGGTCAGGCTGCGGTAGAATATATTTTTGGCCTGGTTTCCGAAACCAGATGGGCGTCAGCCCTGGGGGTGTCCTACGACGAAGCCCAGGAATTGGCGGACAAGTATCTAACGTCTGCCGAAAAAAACCCGACATCGTTATACTACTGGCTTGCTTCAAGATTAAGCTTGAACAACCGCATGCACGATAAGGCCATTGCCGAGGCCGGTCAGGCCCTCGCTCTCGAGCCTAACAATCCGGATATCCTTGTCCAGATGATGGCGACGACCTTGGTGTTTATCGATAGACCGGAGGAGGCGGTCCCGTTTCTCAAACGCGCCAGGCGATTGGATCCCAATTACAGGGGGGCGGACTATGATTGGGTTACCGGAATGGCTTCCTTTGCCATGGGAAACATCAAAGCGGCTTCGGTGTTTTTTGAAAAAGCGTATAATTACAACCCTGATGAGCGATGGTATGCATTTTCTCTTGCCGTGACATACGCACACCTTGGTCGGAAGCAGGAAGCGCGCGATGTCCTGAATCTGGCCACTCTGGAAATATATGATTCCGTGGCCGCGACCACTGTGTTGGTTTATCTGCCTTTTAAAAACAGCGACGTCGCGGATCGTTTTGCTGACGGCCTTAAAAAGGCCGGGCTCAGATAATCATTTTCTGTTGTATGCCGATTGCAGTTGACCAGATTCCAGGGTAAATTCAGATAGGTAAAGAATGTCTCCTAAGTTCTCTGCTCTTCAGCAGGCTGAGTACCATCGTCCTATCCAACCGGCGGCAACCATGGTTTCCCTGCATTCCGTACACCTATCTGGATTACCATCAACATATGAGCTTCTATCGAATGGACACCTTGGGAAAGTTATGATTCCGATACGGCGGCAATTCTCATGGCGTGTCTGCCCCTCAATGGCATCGCCGTGCCGATTCGTTTTAGAGACGCTCGTTTGGGATCTGACCGGCCTGGAACGATTAACCCAAACGAATGCTAAGGGTTTGACGTCCTTTGGAAGTTGGGCTATACGAAATATAGCATATTCTTAGGATATACTCAGATACCGGCATGCCGTCCCGTTATTCTTATTTCAAGCGATTCACTCTCTCAGATTGCGATCCGGGCGTTGCTTCACTTCCATAAATGAGCCAGTGGAGGATGTCCGTGGATTTAAACAATATTTAGCCGAATCTTGTCAACCGATACAGGGAGACGATTGTGAGATCCGAAACGTCAGACATGTTGATGTTCTCCTTTCTAAAGAAGGTTTTCGTTTTTGTGCTAACCGGTTGGTGCATCCTCGGATTCATCTCTTCGGCAGAAGCCGGAAACGAGAGAACAGTTGCCCTCGTCATGAAGGCCCTTTCCAATCCCTTCTTTGTAAAATTGAAATCAGGTGCACGGGAATATGCCCGGGAGGAGAATATCCCGCTTGAAATTTTTGGTGTTGAACGTGAAACCGATGTGGAACGGCAAATCGGGATATTTGAAAACCTCATCTCCCGTGGATATGGCGCCATCGTTATAGCTCCGGCGGACTCAAAAAGATTGGTCCCGGTTTGTAAAAAAGCGTTGGACAAGAACATTGTCGTGATCAACATCGATAATCCGCTTCACCGGGAGTCCATGAACCAGTTCGGTATTGATATACCATTTGTCGGTTCCGATAATCGGCGTGGCGCGCAAATGATAGGGAAGTATGTCAAAAAGAAATTAAACGGACGAGGACGCGTCATTATCATTGAAGGTATTCGCGGCGTCGAAAACGCCGATTTGCGTAAAAAAGGGTTCATCGAGGCAGCTACCCAAAATAGTGCAATCAAGATTGTCGCTTCTGAAAGTGCAAATTGGCATACGGATGAAGCGCTTTCCGTAGCAATGAAGTTGCTTGAGAAATACAAATCCATCGACGCCATATTCTGTGCGAACGATAAAATGGCGCTCGGCGTCCTTCAAGCCCTGGATATGCTGGATCTCACCGGGGATATTTGGCTTGCCGGGTACGATAATATTGAATCCGTGCGCGATGAAATGCGAGACGGTCGTATCCACGCAACGGTAGAGCAGCATCCGAAACTGATGGGAGCCTACGGGGTGGAGCTGGCGTCGAAGGCCTTAAACGGACAAAAGATTCCAGCCTACCGGCAGACGCCCCTGGATCTGGTCACCCATGAAGCATTTAATAAAACGGTCGCCCTGTCCATTTCGAACTTGAAAAATCCTTTCTTTTCAAGCCTTCGAGCTGGCGCCCAGGAGGCCGCCGAATTATTCGGTATAAAACTTTTCGTAGTGGATGCAGAGAATAGCGATGCCCGACAATTGACGGATATAGCAAATCTCATCAAACAAAAAGTCGATGTCATGATTATCAATCCAACAAATACGGAATCGATCACTCCGGGAATCGAGCTCGCGAATAAGGAGAACATACCCGTTATCACCGTTGACAGAAAATCTTCGGCAGGGGAAATCCTGTGCCACATTGAATCGGATAATATAGAAGGAGGCCGTATGGCCGCCAGACTGTTGGCCAAGAGCCTAAAAGGGAAAGGGAGGGTAATAGAAATAGAAGGTATTCCGGGAACCTCCGTTTCCCATGAGCGAGGCCTTGGATTCAACGAAGAACTCGGCAAATATCCGGATGTGGTAGTGGTTTCACGGGAAGTCGCTAATTTTGATCGAAGGGAGGCTCGTGGAGTCATGCGGCACCTGCTGCAAAATAACATCCAGTTCGATGCGGTATTTGCTCATAATGACAACATGATTTTAGGCGCGCTTGAAGCCGTCAACGAACTACCAACCCGGAAGCCAATCGTATTTATCGGGTTTGATGCCATACGAGAAGCTATAGAGGAAGTTAAACAAGGTAGACTCACCGCCACGATTGCTCAAAAACCGGAAACCATGGGCAGATTGTCCATTGAAAATGTCACCGGATATTTTCGCGGAGAAAAGCTGCCCGCAATAATACCCGTCGAGCTATCACCTGTTACTAGATAGGAGATCTAACAGTGTTACGTTCGATTAATAGCAGATTTTATACGATTGCCGTGGTGTTGGTACTGATATTCGCTTTCGGGTACACGAGTTTGGCATACTATTTACGAAACCAGAGACAGAGCGCGTTGGTGATGGAAGAAACCGTTTTCACCGAGAGAGAAATACGGTCTCTCCACGATCTGTTTCATGAAATACGGTTTTGGGAAAGGGCCATTCTGTTCCAAAGACATCCTGAAGCGGACAAACAATTTGGAGCGAACATCCTTCAGATGAGAAAGCGTCTGTTGGCTTTATACAGTCAACAGATCGACCCATCGATCCAAGGAAAGCTGAAACTGGTTTCCGATAGTTTGCTGCAATATGAAAAGTTTTTCAATGAAATCATCCAATTGAAAACAGAACAGCGCTTGCATCGGACCCGCATGGATACAAGCTATCGCTCGTTGGCATCCTTTGTCTTAAGAAGCGATAACACGATTCTGTTAAAACCTCTGTTTAATCTGACCCACTTTCTAATCAGTTATCGTATCGATCGTTTGGAGTCCGAATACCAGGCGCTGAATGTCGTAATCCAATCCCTGGATAACCGGATTGCTGAAGCCGACCTCATGGATAACCGAGTGAAGGGCTATTTAAAAAGCTTTCGGGATCTTCTGGACATTGATTATGCGCTGGAGCGTGAAATTAAATTAATCAACGATCGTTTCAATGAAATCAGCTCACAACTTGTGGTCCTTTTTAGAGAGATTTCTCAAGAATCCGAAAGCCTGTTGAAAAACAAATTTCAGCAGGTCCAGGCAAACAGGGAAAATTTTATTCGGTTTTTCTTTTTCTCAACGGTTATCAGCATTATCACCCTTCTAATGATCCTTACCCTCATCTCAAAGAAAATAATAAGACCTATCCGGTCCGTTGCCGGCGCAATGAGGGAGGTAAAGGAGGGCAATATTCAGGCGCGGAGCGAGATATTCGGGAACGAAAAAAACGAAATCGTTCAATTCGGTCTATCGTTCAACGATATGCTGGACACCCTGGAAAAGAACAACCAGCAGTTAATGGATTACCAGAATGAGCTTGAAAAAAGAGTATCGGAGATTGCCCATAGGGAGAAAGAACTTGAGAAACATCGGAATCATCTGGAAGAACTCATAAGGGAACGAACGTCCGAACTCACGGAAGCTGTCGAGAAACTACAGGAAGAGATTTTGCAGCGGCAAAGCGCCGAGAAGGAGCTACAGGAACACCGCGAAGATCTCGAGTCGACAATAAAGAGAAGAACCGCCGATTTAAGCAAAACCAATCGGGAGCTTGAATTGGAGATCGCCGGGAGGAAAAAAGCCGAGGGAGAACGGCAACGGCTCACCATCCAATTGCAACGTGCAGAAAAAATGGAAGCCATCGGGACTCTCGCCGGCGGTGTCTCCCATGACCTCAATAATATCTTGAGCGGTATCGTCAGTTATCCGGAACTGCTGTTGCTTGAGTTGCCAAAAGAAAGTCCGCTGGCAAAACCCATCATGACCATAAAGGAATCCGGCCAAAAAGCGGCGAATGTGGTTCAAGATTTGTTGACGTTGGCCAGACGGGGTGTAGCGGTAACGGACGTTGTAAATTTGAATACCATTATTATGGAATACCTGGAAAGCCCTGAACACAAAAACTTAAAATCTTATTACAATCAGACCGAGTTTAAAATTCATTTGCAAGCCACTCTATTGAATATCGTCGGCTCCTCCAGTCATCTGTCAAAGACCGTTATGAACCTGGTCACCAATGCAGCGAAGTCCATGCCTGAGGGAGGGATAATCTCCATAAAAACAGAAAATCGATATATTGACCGACCGATCAGCGGCTACGATGACGTGGAAGAAGGAGATTACGCGGTATTGAGTATTTCCGATATGGGAAACGGAATTTCAGCCGAGAACCTCCCGAGAATATTCGAGCCTTTTTATACGAAGAAGGTGATGGGCCGAAGCGGCACGGGATTGGGTATGGCTGTCGTGTGGGGTACTGTCAAAGATCACAAAGGATATATCTATGTATTGAGTCAGGTCGGAGAGGGTACAACCTTCACGCTGTATTTTCCGGCCACTCGAAAAAAATTAGCCCGAGATCAATCACATACAGATATCTGTCATTACATGGGACACGACAAGTCGATCCTGGTCATAGACGATATAATAGAGCAACGAGAGATTGCTTCCTGTATGTTAAATCAGCTCTGTTACACCGTCTCGTTAGTATCGAGCGGCGAGGAGGCTGTTGAGTACCTTCAATCAAATTCTGCGGATCTCATCATCCTCGACATGATTATGGAACCTGGAATGGATGGTCTCGAGACGTACAAGCGCATTCTTGAACTTCACCCCGGGCAGAAAGCCATTATTGCCAGCGGATTTTCTGAGACGGAACGCGTCAAGCAGGCTCAAAATTTAGGTGCCGGGGAATACATCAAAAAGCCGTATACCCTTGAGCAGCTTGGGCTCGCTGTTAAAAAGGAGCTTGAAAAAGTTTAACCCCAGAGAAAGAAATGTCTTCTCTGGAAAAATGTCGATGGCTGTAAAATGATTTCCGATCTGCCCTAACTCAGGGTCTTTCAAGAGCCGATGACAGCCGGTGCAGACCTCTTCTCTATACTATTGCCCATCATGTAAAGACAGGAGTTACGGAACGGAGCATAGGTGACAACCATGCTAAAAGTTACACCTCATCCGGACTATCCTCCAGAGGAAGGAAGATATCTCAGAGGAAACGACGCCTCTCCGGTGGCGGTGGCGATCATTCTCACCCATGATGCCGATAAGATTCCTCCGGAGATTGAAGCCCTTGTCCGAGCGGGTATCGAAAGCGGTGCCGCCCTTTCCGGGACGATCCAAACCGAAAATATCGGATTTGAAAAGGTCGTCTGTAACATCGTTTCCAATCCGAACATCCGGTACCTCATCGTTGGTGGCCCTGAGTCGGAGGGCCATCTGACAGGCGAAGCCATAAAGGCCCTGATCCACAACGGTGTCGATGAGAAAATACGGATTAAGGGAACCTCAGCGCCCCATCCCTTTCTCTACAATTTGCCCTTAACGTTCGTTGCGCGTTTCCGAAAGCAGCTCTCCGTTGTCGACCTCCAATTCGAGGGGGATCCCGATGTCATCCGCAAAGCCGTGTGGTCGTGTTATCAGGAAACGGCGGTGGACTTTAAAGGTTATTCGCTGTTTGATCCGGGTGCTTTTCCCCAGCCGCCGCTCAGCGGCAACATCACCATGAAAGTGACCAATCCGTGGGTGGAACCACCCGACGAGAAAGAACGTGATGCCGTGGAGCGGGCCAAAGCGCTAATCGAGCAGTTGAAAGCCAGATCCAAATCGGGATAATCCTACCAACTCACCACGTTTCAAACCGTGAAACATATTTTCCCCCAATGGGGGTACGAGAACGAATGGGGACGGCATGGAAACGGTAAATGGGATCCGATTTCCGGTTTCAGGAACTACTTTATCATGGGGGTTCTTGATGAGGATCATACCGGCCGGATCGATCGGCTGGTACTGAATGTCTTCTTCTGGTCCGTCCGCAGTCCTGTCCATGGCGGTGCTGATTCCTCTGGCGGTTGCTTCGTGGATTCTGTTTTTAAAAATACCGCGTGAGGTTATCCTTGATGAAGGGCATCTGGTGTTTAACGGCTTTATCGGCACCGTCCGAATGGACCTAGACGATATATATTCCATAGACGATGTGGGCGGGGGGCGGTACACTCGATTCGAAGCCCTGACAACATACGTCGCGGTGCCGGCTAAAGTGTATCAAAAAGCCGATCTCTACGCCAAGGTGCAAAGGGCACGCCCTGATCTTGACATCCCGCCGGTGCAACGCCTCGCCGTCCTCAGAGGTAGGATTTCTAGACTGTTTGGGGTCATCCTATTCTGTGTACTCGGCCTGTTTATTGTTACCGCCCATCAATGCGTCAGATTTCGCAACACCCCGGGAACCTTTTCCGCCTGCATCGCTGCCGCTAAGAATTATTACAATATGAGTCTGGTATATTTTGAGTATTCGGGTAATACCGAGATTTCTTCGGCAGGTGCTCCGGGCTGGAGTCCCGGAGACAACGTGATCGTTTCCGGCGGTCCCATGATCCATCATGGCAACGGCAAGGTCTCCTTTAAAACCCCCATGATATTCCGCCACAGAGAGTTGCCATATGCATATCAGCTCCTTCCAAACGGTGATGTTGAAGATATCTCGGAGTCCGTTTACTTTTCGGGAAAAAAGGGGAGGGCACGAAAATTCATCCGGTCGGAATTGCCGTTTGTTATTTTGGTTTCACTATGTGTGTCCCTCTTGTACATCTATTTGGACTTGCCCCATCGATATGGGCCTTCCACGGCAGCCAGTGTCCGAAAGACCGCTCACCGATTCCATGAATTATCCATGGCCCATGGGGCGGATGTCGGGGCCGCCTCCGTTACCTCGGATGGCCCCCCGGGTTTTTCCCCGGACCCATTTATCAGTATTAGAGGCGGCCCAATGGTGGTCGCCGACGAAGGGACCGTTTCCTTTGACACGCCAATGACCTTTTCTTATCCTGGATCACCCATCGACTACCTGCTCCATCCCGACGGTTCCGCCCAACCATCGAAAGAAGCGCTAGTCGACTTCGCGGGTGAGGGTGATTTGCAAAGCGTCCGTGAACTTCTTTCCAGAGGCCTCCATGTCAATGCCGTGAACAGGAACTTTGATACCCCACTGATCGCTGCAGCGCGGGGAGGTCACCCCGAGGTGGTGCGATTTCTGCTTGAACACGGGGCGGATGTCCATGCCCTAAACGATACGGGGAGAACCTCACACTCCTTATCCACGGAGCTCGGTCACAGCGAGATAGAACTGATGCTGATCAAGGCAGGCGCGAAATAAATCGATACCCCAGCGGTTAAAATCCCATTTTGTCGTTAATGATCACCACCTTGATTCTTCCCTTGGGAAATGATTTTTCGGTGATGGTCCATACGTTGCAGATGCGGTCGGGACTATCGCAGTCATGACAGATGGAGGTTTTGACACAGGGTGTCTTCTTGTCCAGCCGCATGCTGTTGACCGGTGCCGCATAGTCATTGATGCGGTACATGGCGTCGTCCAGATCCTGTACGATCTTGTTGCGCCCCACGCAGATCACCACATGTTTCGGACCGAAGGCAATGGCGCCGACCCGGTTTCCGATCATGTCCAGGTTGACCAGCATGCCGGTTTCCGTAATCGCATTGGTTCCGGTGATAAAAAGATCCACCAGCAGCGCCTTACGGCGTCGCTCAATCATCTCCTCGGCAGGAATATCTTTTGCCATGGAGTCGATGGCTGTGATTCCCGGAAGGGATAACAGGGGTTGGTAGAGACCGGCGGCCACAACGGTCATGGAACCGCCCCAGGAAAGGCTTTCCGGTTTCACCTGGGAGATAATCGTGTCCATCACGATGGATTTCGCATCTTCCGGGGTGTCGACCAGATGAACCTCGAAGTTGTTTTTCTCCAACGCTTCCTTTACCAATTCCAATCGCAGAGACCAGTAATTCTCAATCGGTTTGTCCATGGCAATCCCCGTTTTTGTTGTGGTTGGATGCATGTTGCTATAATCAAAAATTTCAAACCGGTGCAAGATTTTTCATAGGAATCCTGCCTTGACGACTCGAACACGGCTGACTAAAGTTTTCGGAATGACGATCATTAAAAACGGGGGCAGACCTACACATTGACCAACTTTGTCAACGTGTAGGTCTGACCCCTTCGTAGATTCATTTCGCCAGCCAGCTTCGAGCAACCTTGATGAGCAACAGGATGGTCGGCACGGTATGCATCAAAAGATCGAAGATGTCGATGGGCCGTTTCAGCGTGCCGTTTTTCAGCATGATGAGCTTTTCCAGGGCATGGGGCATGGGCACCACCGGCGCGATCAGCAGAATCACCGCGATGGGTATCAATATACCATAGGGAATCTTATATAGAAAATCGAACATCATACTTAAACGTCTAATAATGTGGATAGCTCAACTTAGAAACAGCACTGTAAAGAATCCCTTTGAATCAGAGTAACCATGAGGGTTCAAGGGGTCCAGGGTTCAAGGATTCGAGTGAAAAAACAAAAAGATTACAACTATTCGAATGTTTGTTTAAACCAAATGAAGGTCAAAAAAGTACAAGCCATATTTTTAAGCATAAAACACTTGACCCCTTGAATCCTTGATTCCTCTTCTCCAAACAAATGGGAGAAGACTTACCTGTCACCAACCATACTCTATGATGGCATCTGCATTCAAGCGTATCCTGATCATCGCCGACATCGAGGGCAGCTCCGGCTGCTGGAGCTATACAGCGTCCTCGTTTATGACCAAAGACTGGGTCCCGGCCTGCATCGGGATGTCCCGGGATATAGACGCTGTGGTCAGAGCGCTCTTTACTGCGGGCGCAGAGGAGGTGACGGTCAAGGATTTCCACCGGACCGGGTTCAACCTGCTGCCTGAACTGATCGACTCCCGGGCCAGGATCGTACCGGGATACCTCCGGGGGCCGGTGCCCGGGATCGGCGATCCAGGTCAGGCAGAAGCCCTGTTCCTCATTGGACTGCACGCCGCATCCGGCTCCGGGGGATTCCTGCCCCATACGTTTACTTCCCGGGTCAAACGGTTAACGGTGAACGGTCACCTGATGCCGGAGGTGGCTTTTTTCTCGGCTTCGGTGGCCGAATTTGGGATACGTCCGGTCTTTTTCTCCGGCTGTCCGGTGGCCTGCGAGCAGGCCCGTCTTGTCTTACCGGGACTTCACACATTCAGTATCGACAAGTCCGGTCCGCCGGCCCGGTTCGATGCGAAGGTGTGGCGGGGCCATCTGGCGGCCGCTGCCGCAGACACCATGACCGACCGGAACACCTCTCCATATGTCCCTGCGGGCCCGTTCCGCGCTGAAATCGAGATGCGGGACGGCGTCCGGGTCGCCCGGCGTCTCGCGGCGCGCTGGGGATTGGAGCGATCCGGAGCAGTGCTGATGGTCCATGCCGACGACTTTGCTCAGCTTTATATGGCCATGATCCGACTCTGCTATCTAACCCCGATGATGGAACGGGTGCTACCGGTGGGGCTGCTTCTGTTTAACCTGAGAGGGCGGATTGGACTGTCATGGGTGCGCCGGGAGGCCAGACATCGGGGATTGTTATAAAAAAACCCGCTGCGACCGGCTCGGTTTCCAGTCACAGCGGGGGGTTATCGGTTAGAACGTATGGTTAGGATTCAGGTTGGGTATTGAACAGTTTCCGATCCTTGAACTCGGCCTGTTTCCCGTCGTTCCATTGGGCTACCGGCCTCAGATAGCCGACGACGCGACTGTAGACTTCACAGTTTTGGAAATTACTGAGCATCGGATCCTTGTCGTAGCAGCTGTTGCATTTCAGGAAGAACTTGTTCACTTGTGGTTCGAAGACGCCACCGCCGTTAACATGGATGCCGTCGGGTTGCGTTGAGGCCGTTATCACTACATTCGACTGGCAGTCATGGCAGACGCCTTCCCACATCAGGTTTTCCTTCTCCGGATTCTCGTCAAACAATTCATGCAACCGTTCTACTGTCATATTGGCCATGGTGAAGGTCCTTTCGGATTAAATGGTTCCCATTGCAGAAAAGATTTCACACAATGTTCGGGATATATCCTCCAGCGCCGTTTATTCTGCCCGAATTGGAATGGATGCTATCCGGATCGACAGATGGCCTGAATATCGGCAAGCTCCTCTTTGATTCGATTGGCTTCGCGTTGCCTTAATTGACGCTGGTTGATGGCTTTCTGAAGTTTATGAAGGTCTTCAAACAGACCGGGTTGGCTATATTTTTGAAAATCCTCACACGTTATCCGGTGGCGGCATTGTTTGCATACCTCGACCGCCTTCCTATGCCGGCTCCTATGCCTGGTGCAAAGAATATATCTGGTTTGTTGGTCGATCAGAGCCTCTTTACTACCATCGGTTCAAATTGCAGGTGTGACGGCTTGCCGGAAAACAGCAAGAACGGTACAGCCGCCGACGATTTGACGGGTACATTATAATAGAGTATATATTGTTGGTCAAGGGAAAAAAACCACAATATGTTGGGTATTTGAGTGTGAAATAGGGCACACTTGAGGCGGTCGATACTGGATTCTGGATACTGGATTCTGGATGCAGGATACAAGATACAAGAAGCAAACCGCATGAGAAGAGAGTCAACGTTTGATCGGACTATCTTGAATCCTGGATCCTGAATCTTGTATCCCGGCGTAACCGGCAAACGGGCAAACGGGCAGACGGGCGAACCTAGAATGCTACAAAATCTTTTTTCGCCTCGATCACCTTCAGCAGATAACGACGGGATTCATGCCGTGGCAGGTTTTTTCGGAGGGCTTGATAGACTTCATGGGGAGCCAGTCGATTGATTTTATCTGGAGCCGTGCGTCGATCGGCATTGAACGTTCGAAGCACGCTTCCCGGGCCTGCATTGTATGCGGCAATGACACAATACTCCTTGGAAACCGGATCGATGATCTCATCCAGATATTGGTAATTGAGCAGGTGCAGTTAAACGGTGCCATATTGTATGTTGTTTTTGGGAACGAACAGAAATCCTTTGGACGGACGTCCGTTCCGTTTGTTCAGAAAGCGGTAAACGTCTTCTCCCGCAGTGTATGGCACCACCTGCATCAGACCGAACGCCGGCGCTGTACTGACGGCATATGGATTGAAATTGCTCTCGATTTGAATGACCGCGTAAATCAGGTTCGGGGAAACCTTAAACTGCTGTGCATATTCTTTAACAATCGGTTTATACTTCCAGGCTCGAACCTGGAGGTGATCCCTGACCATGGGGAACGTCACATAGTGGACGGGTCGCTCTTCTTTACCGATACGGATGAGTCGGGTGGCCAGCTTGTTCCGGATCAGCCAATCGGCGTAACGCTCCGCCCGCCACATCCAGCGGATGTTTTTTCCCTCGGCGTCCTTGATCTCTTTATATAAGAAGGGAGTGGCACCCAACTGGATGGGCTTTGCAGAATAGAGATCGACGGACCTGGGATCGTCCGGCGTCAGAAGGGTGGTCACAATGGCTGTTTTCAGACTGAGGAGCGGATGCTCCTGATCCAATGTTTCGACGGTCACGACGCCGCGGTCGAAATCCACAGCGGCCCGGGATAAATAGTTCTGGGTATATTTGACGTATTTTTTAGGTCGTGGCTCTTCTATTTCTTCTTCTCCCCAGGTGCCACCGATGATTTCTCGGAAGGTCTTGAGGAGTTTTTCAAATTCGCGAATATCTCTCTTGAGCGCCTGGGGGTTGGTCGCATACATGACGGCCTTTTCGGCGGCCATCCGTTCGGCTGAGGAGATATCTCCCGTGGCGGCGATTTGCGCCACCCTCGCCACATCGCCTGAGGAGCAGGCGACGATGACCATCAGCGCCAGGGTGATGAGGGGTGTTTTCACGATTGGATCGTCTCCAGACTAATTTTTAAGCTATTTTGAACTTTTTACATGTTGTTCAAACACTTGACCCCTTGACTCCTTGGACCCTTGGATCCTCTTCTCCAATCACTTGGAGAAGTTTATTATTGCTTGATCTTCGTATTTCGGAACTGGATATAACCGTTGCGCATGGCTATGTAGGGATCGAGAGACGCGGCTTTGAGTGCCTCGTAATCACCGATTCGAAAAGACAGCTGATTCCATCGCCGAAATACCGTTACGGCGATGGCCTCTTCCCATGAGTCAAACATATAGGCCAGCGGGCTGAAATAGCGATCCAGTACCCATCCGGTCGTGTCCCGTAAGGTCGTCGGACCGATAAACGGCAGAACAATATAAAACCCGTTTCAGATCCACCATACCGCGAAGGTTTGACCCAGGTCCTCTTCCCGGGGCGCCAGTTGCGGAAGACTGCTGGCCGGATCTCCGAAACCCAGAAGCCCGGCAGTGCTATTGATGAGAAACCGCTGGGTCTCGATGCCCCCCCTTGGGTTTGCCCTGGAGCAGATTGTTGACGATACGGATCGGTGCGAAGATATTGAAAAAGAAATTTTTAATGGGACCTCGAACGTTCGAGGGAATCACTGTGCGATATCCGATGGTGAGGGGCTTGGCGAACCAGAAATAGAACCGATCGTTGAACACAAACATACCCCGGTTGATGGGTTCGAGCGGGTCCGCGACCTTTACCGCAGCGTCCTCTGCCTCCTCATACAAGGTGTCCAGTTCGTCATCGAGAAACTCATCGTCTTCGAAGGCGTCCGACGCCGGGTCGTCGGCTGCCTGTGGAACCGGTTGCGACGGGTCCTCCGGGGATTGTGCGGAGCCGATGAACGGGAAGGCGAGTATCACCGCAAGCACTGCAAGATGAATCCGCAGGAGTCGAAGACGGTCGGGCATCATCCGTTACTTGCCCTCGGCGGGTTCCGCTGTCAGCGTCTTGACTTTTTCTTTCAACAGTTTAATCAGGTGCTCCGGCGGCTCCTGCCGTAACACCCGTTCGAACTCGTTTCGGTAATTTCCCAGGAGGCTGGTGCCTTCGACATGGACATTATAGACGCGCCATCTCCCCTTGCGCTTCCACATGCTGTAATCTACCGGAATTTCAACGGCCTTTCGAATAATCTTCGTTTTCACCAGCGCCTTTTTTTCGGTCTTCATAACTTCCGATAGAAATATGATCCGCTCGTTCTGGAATTTTCCCTGGATCTGATTGAAATAATTCTTCCCAAGAAACTCGGTAAAAACGTCCGTAAATTCCCTTCGTTGTTCGGGGGTCCAACTTTTCCAACGGTTCCGCTTCAATGTTCCCCGGGCGATGGCCTCGAAACCAAATACATCACCGGCGATAGCCCACAATTTCTCTCGTTGCTCCTTTATATGGTCGCCACTCTTGTATCGGGGGTCCGTCAGGATATGTAAGAACTGTTCCACGGGTTTCTGAAGCGATTGCATCGGCCCCGGGGCCTCCGTAACCGCCCGGGCTGCCGGAGCCATGATGCCCACCGCTAAAATGATGACCAATGTCGTCCGAATCATGGATGTTTCTCCTACTCTACGCCGCCAAACGCGTACTTTCCGATCAACCCCTGAATATCAACCGCCGACTCTGTCTCGGTGATTTCATCACCTTCGGAAAGCAGGACATCCGAACTGCCCAGGGTCAGCAGAATAAAATTGTCTCCGATGAGACCAGCGGTCTTCACCGATGCCAGCACATCGTCCGTCAATTCGATGTGGTTCTCTATTTTCAGAACCACCTTGGCATCTTCCCGATCCTGATCCAACGTGATGCTCTCTACCCGTCCGACCGGTACCCCGGCCATTTCCACGGACGCGCCGACGCGCAATCCAGATACAGACTAGAAGTGGGCGCTGACCTTATAATGGTCCCCTCCGATGAGCTCCATCTTTCCGAGCTTGATGGTGAGATAACCAACGCAAGCGATACCAATCAGCATAAAGATGCCGACCGCTGTTTCTATGGAGGTTCGATTCATGAGGTCCTCATCCTCCCGGTACCGGGTAATCGGTATTTATGATAACGGATAGTATACAGCAAAACCGGTCGATGCCAAAACCGGTTGGTTTCCAAAAGAATGTTAACCGGTTACCCACTCCGGGAGCCCTTTCCTGTCGTTTTTCCATCCGTTCCGGTGAGGCCATGGATAAAGTTCTGCACCACCGGGTGTGGGGAGTTTTGGATCTCCTCCGGGGTCCCCTCTGCAAAAATGCTTCCTTCTTCGAGCATGGCCACTCTTTGTGAAATATAGAATATATCGGGAATCTCATGACTCACGACGACACCGGTAAAACCGAATTTTTTCTGGTATTCGGAAATCATGCCATGCACCGCATTTTTCCGAATGGGGCCTAAGCCCGTGGTGGGTTCATCGAACAGCACGATCTGCGGCTCGGTGACCAACGCCTGTGCCAGGGCGACCCGTTTATTCATGCCACCGGAAAGCTGGGACGGATATTTGTCATCGATATCGTGTAGATCCAATGCCTCCATTTTATCACGGACCTTATCTCGAATCTCCGGTTCCTTAAGACGGGTTTTCTCCTTGAGGGGAAGGGCTACATTTTCATAGACCGTCATGGAATCAAACAGCGCCGAACCCTGGAACATGTAACTGAATTTTCGTCTGAGACGTCTCCGTTCTTCCCGTTTCATGGTATCCATGGATTCGCCGTTGAATAGAATCTGTCCGGAATCCGGCTCCATCAGCCCGATGATATGCTTGAGAAGCACACTTTTACCAACGCCGCTCTTTCCAATGATGGTGGTCACTTCCCCCTGGAATACACGCAGGGAAACGCCCCTGAGCACCTGGTTATCCCCGAAGCGTTTGGTCACATTATCGAATTCTATGAGTGCTAGAGCCATTACTTCACAGTAAAAATGAGGTTAAGACGTAATCGACAATCAGCACGAGCACGCAGGATAGCACCACTGCCGAGGTGGTCGACAGACTCACCCCCTTGGCGCCGAATCCTTCTCTGCGGGTATGGGTATAGTACCCCTGAAAGCAGCATATGGTAATCACCACCACGCTAAATACGATGGCTTTTATGAATCCACCGGTGACATCCTCCATCTGGACACTGGATTCCACCCGGGAAAAATAAATGCCTGAATTGATACCCAGCAAAATCGATCCGGTGACATAACCGCCGAAGATCCCGATCACATCAAAGAGTGCGGTCAGCAGCGGAAAAGATATCAGGCCGCCGGCCAGGCGGGGACTCACTAAAAACGAACCGGATTGATATCCATTGTTTTCAACGCATCGATTTGTTCGGAGATGCGCATGATCCCGATTTCGGCGGTCATGGCCGACCCCGCCCGGGCAATGACCATGATGGCCGTGAGTACCGGGCCCAATTCCCTGATCAGTGACAGCGCCACGGCCGCTCCCAGGAACCCTTCGGAGCCGAATTTCGTGAGGGTGTAATATCCTTGAAGCCCTAGAACCATACCGGTGAACGCACCGGTCAGACAGATCACCAGAACGGATTTGACCCCGATGAAATAGACTTGATGGATGATTTTTCCGAACTGCAGGGGGAGTGAAAAGATATGGAAGCATCCTCGGATAAAAAACAGCCCGATACGGCCGATTTCCTGGACCAATGAAATGGTCAGGCGGCCAAGGGCCGCCAGCGGGTTGAATGACGAGAGCGCTTTTTGCATGGGTGGTATTTCAAGACATTGAAAAAATCATTTGAAATCAAGTAACTATAGCGTTTCATCCCAAAAGTGTCAAGAATTATACCCCCGGTGGTGGAAGCAGTAATGGATACCTTTTGAAAGGGTTTCAGGATGTTTTTAACGACTCCCCGGGGTGTTGCTATAAGCAATCCACCAACAATACGTTTGAAAGACATGGGACAGACGATGCTGGCTTCCAATCACACATACCTGTCGCCGACATCTATTCTTGACAGCGACCATCCGAAGGTCGTCGGATACGCCCAAACCATTATCGGCAGCAACCCGAGTCCGGTAGAAGCTGCGGTACGGCTTTTTTATGCGGTGCGGGATGACATCCGCTACGATCCCTATGTTCCGTTTTATCGACCGGAGCACTATCGATCCAGTGGTGTGATGGACAGCGGGCGCGGGTTCTGCATCAGCAAAGACGGCCTGTTGTGCGCACTGGCTCGAGCCTCTCGTATTCCTGCCCGAATCGGATTTGCAACGGTCCGCAATCATTTGGCATCCCGACAGCTCATCGAGTTTCTGGGGTCGGACCGGTTTGCATATCACGGGTACACGGAGCTGTCTCTTGAGGGGCGCTGGGTCAAGGCCACTCCGGCGTTCAACGCGGAGCTTTGCCGGAGATTTGGGGCGGACCCGCTGGAGTTCGATGGGAGGCAGGATGCCCTGTTGCAGCCCTACAATTCGGACCAGTCGCCCTTCATGGAATACCTTGAGGACCACGGCACCTTTGCGGACATTCCCGTGGATCGGATTGTGGCCGCCTGGGAAACGGCCTATGGCCGCGAACGCGTACTGGAATGGATCACCGAGATTGAGCGCGAGGGGACATTTTAAACACCACTTCTTGTGAGGATCGTAGTTTTCGGTCATTCGGTATTGTGAGTTTGTTTCGAGTTCCGAGTTTCGGATTTCGGATTTTTCCTTGAGGAAAAACGATGCTGGGTACATTTGTGAACACAGCAGCGATCATTGCCGGCAGCCTCATCGGTCTTATGTTCAGGGGCGGAATTCCCGAAAAGACCAATCGGACCATCATGCAGGCCATCGGTCTGGCAGTGGTACTCATCGGCCTGACGGGAGGTTTGAAAACCCAGGAGCTGTTGCTTTTGATCATCAGCCTGGCGATCGGCAGCCTGATCGGAGAGCTGCTCCGGATCGAAGATCGGCTCGAAAGCCTTGGCAATCGGTTGGGAGGGATGTTCAAACTGGGGGGCGATGGATTTACCCATGGGTTCGTCACGGCCAGTCTGGTTTACTGTGTCGGGGCCATGGCCATTGTCGGCTCCCTTGAGAGCGGGCTTGTCGGCAATCATCAGACCCTGTTCGCCAAGTCGGTTCTGGACGGCGTCACGTCAGTGATTTTCGCTTCCACGCTGGGTGTGGGGGTACTGTTTTCCTCCCTCTCGGTGCTGCTGTACCAGGGGGCCATCACCTTAGGGGCATCGTTTTTCAAGCAGTTTCTGACCCCACCCATGATCAATGAAATGTCGGCTGTGGGGGGCGTATTGATCATGGCCATCGGTATCAATATATTGGACCTCCAGAAATTGAGAATCGGCAACATGTTGCCGGCCATTTTTATTCCCCCGGTATATTTTGCCCTAAGGCATCTGCTGATTTCCGGATGATGTTCCGCTAACCTTTCTCTCGACTATCGAAGAATTCTTTATGCGCTGGAAAAAAGCCATCGCTGTTGCTGCATTGCTGATCGCCGGGTTGATTCTGGCGACCTTCATCTTCGTGGCAGCGTACGATTTCAACACACTCAAACCCAGGGTCGAAGAGCTGGCAAAGGAAGCCACCGGTCGCGAACTGGTGATTGGCGGCGATTTGGATGTACGCCTCGGTTTATCTCCGACCATCTCAATTCATAACGTCCGGTTTCAGAATGCTCCCTGGGGATCCCGGCCCGACCTTTTGATCGCCACCCGCATCGAGCTTCGGGTGAAATTGTGGGCCCTGGTTCTGGGCGACTTGGTGTTCAAGCGGATCCACCTCATCGAGCCTGATTTTCTCCTGGAGTTCAACGAATCCGGCGATGTAAATCTCCATTTTGACACCATCCCACCGGCGGCTCCCTAGGGGTGCCCACCCGACCTGTCGACGTGGCCGGTGTTCGTCGTAAACGATCTGACCATCGAAAACGGTCGATTCAATTACATTGATAAGGAATGGAATGTAACTCTCAGCACCAGAATTGACGGAGGCAACGCCAAAATACCGGGATGGGATGAACCGATCCGATTGAAGGCAAGCGGGGCGGCGGAGGACATTCCACTGTCCGTTAAAGGAAACTTCGGCCCAATCTGGGCATGGCTCGATCCCGACATGGCGTTGTCGGCGGACCTCGCCCTGATATCGGGCGGGACGTCGGCAACGATTCGAGGACGTGTCCGCGACCCGATTGAATTTAAGGACTTTTCCTTCGACATCGTTTCCAGCGGCGCATCGACCAGGGAAATCGCCCGTTACGCAGAACAACCCAAAGTTCCGGAGTTCGGCCCCTTTACAATTACAGCCAAGGTCAGCGATGCGGATGGGACACCGGCCCTGCACATCCTGAATGCGGCTGTCGGTGGAGAGGAACTCGTCAAGCTTGCGGTGTCCGGCAAAATAGATGATGTGGTGGCAATGCGGGGCGTCGCGCTGGATGTCACGGCAACCGGCCAGGACACGGCGAATTTGGTTAAGATCGGCATCCCGCCAATTCCCTTGCGCGGCCCCTTCCGGCTCACGACCGGCATGTCGGATCCGAAACCCAAAGTATACAACGCCGACGACATGCGCGTCGCCATTGGAGACCATCTCATCACCGGTCGGATGCAATTTAGCATGGCTGAGCCCAATCCGATGTTGACCGCCAAACTGTCTTCCGAAAAATTCGGATTATGGCCGTTCATGCTGGATGCTGTGTTAACCGGACCTGTCGAGAAGCTGGCATTGCCCCAAATTGATGTCACCTTTGGGACCGAGGATGTGGTCAAGGTGGCTCTGAATGGATCTGTCGGCAACCTGCGGAAACTGAGCGGCGTGGATTTGGGGTTTCAGATGCGTGGCCGGGATCTATCCAATGCGTCACAGATCTTTGACCGGAAACTACCATTGCGAGGGGCCTTTCAAGCCAGCGGCAAGGCCGTCATCACGGAGCCGAAGCTGTTCCAGATACCCAAACTCCAGGTGTCCATCGGAAAGAACCACTTCGACGGGACGGTGGATTGGGATCTTCGTGGAGACGCCCCTCAATGGAAAGCAACACTATCTTCCAGGGATCTGGATGCCTCCAGCATTATTCCCCAGCAACACGTCGGACAACCTTGGGTCAACGCACTGGACAGAATGGATCCGTTTCGGATCCAGTTTCACATGGCCGGTTTTTCCGGAGAACGCTCTATTGAAATGTTTGAATTGAGCTCGGGAAACAGCCGGTTTGTTAAACTTGACATGTCAGGGTCCATTCGGGAGGTGAAAGGTCTTCAGGGTATCGACGTAACCTTTCAAGCCAACGGGCAGGACGTCGGTCAACTGGGGCAGCTGTATGGTGGCGACATGCCCGCCCAGGGGACATTTGATGTCTCCGGGCGTATCGCTAATCCGGCAGGGAGCACCTATGAGATTGCCGATCTGGGGATCCACGTCGGACCGAATAAGTTGGCCGGTCGGGTAACACTCAATCTGGCCGGTAACCCGCCGCGTCTGTCCGCTGAATTGTCCAGCCGGCAGATCAGCCTGGAATCCGTGTCTCTACCGGACAAGACGTGGATGACCCCTCTCCGGAAGATCACCGATTTCGGACCGCTCGCGCTCAAGGCCCAAATGTCGGGTCTGAGTGACCGTATCGCGCTGGAACGGGTGGAGCTTGAAGTGGGACGTGAGCAGCTCGCCAAGATCTCGCTTAAGGGTTCTTTAAAAGATCTTAACGCTGGACGCGGTCTGGATCTGCGGTTTTCAATTCAGGGAGAGGATGCAACACAAATCGAACAGTTAATGGGGCAGCCCGTTCCCCTGGAGGGATTGTATAAACTTTCGGGCCGGCTTACGGATCCTTCGGTCCAGACGTACCGCATGGAGGATCTCAACATCGTCATCGGGGAAAATGATCTGCACGGCCGGGTGGATCTTGATCTCACAAAGAGCTCTCCGATGGTTGCTCTCGAATTGGAATCCGCCAGAACCACCCTGGCACCCGTGACCCACGAATCCGTGCAATCGTTTCGCGGAATACCGGACCTGGGTCCCCTGAAACTGGCCGTCCGGGTGGTCGGCCGGGGTGATACATATACCTTTAAAGATCTGGATCTGAATTTTGGAAAAGACGAGCTGGTATCGGTCGTCGTGAACGGGACCATTAAAGACCCCTCGATGCCAAAAGGCATGGACCTTGATTTCGTCGTCCGATCCAGTGACCTGGCCAATTTCGAAAAGTTAGGAGGAAGAAATCTTTCCCTTCAGGGGGCTTTAACCATGTCCGGGCATTTTACCGATATTGCCCCGAACGTCTGCCGAACTTCCTCTCTAACCGCAGTTTGGGGGGAGAGCGAACACAACGGGTGGGTGGAGCTGGAACTCTCCGGTGAGATCCCCAAGGTGCGTGCCGACCTGTCATCGAGCAAATGGGACCTCCGGCAAGTGCTGGCACGGGAAACCCAGAAAGACAACACCGGACAAATTAACCCAACCTCCGACAAGGAAAACAACCGGGTGTTCTCCAGTGAACCGATAAATTTCAAAGGGTTGTCACGGATCGATGCAGACCTTCATTTGCGAAATCAGCAAGTTCTGCTCCCTCGGACGGTGATGGACGACGTTGTGATGCATCTCCGTCTTGAAAATGGGCACCTGCGGATTACACCGTTTACCTTTCGTATCGGAGAGGGTAACGCGGATATACTGTTCGATCCGAAATCCACAGCATCACCTCGGCAGTGGGTTACGGTGATCAATGTGAAGCAGCTTGAGCTTGGGGCCAAGCTCGACCAACTCGAAAGTAGAGCAAATCTCGAAGGCAATCTGGATATAAATCTCAGCGTCGAGGGATCCGGGGACTCGATGGCCGCTCTGATGGCCGGACTCAACGGGGACATCCGTACCTCGATGAAAGACGGTCGGATCGTCAGCCGATACTTTGAACAGCTTCAACGTTACATGGGTGACGTCCTCCAACTGTTTAACCCCTTTCAAGCCAAAAAGGAATATACTCCCATTAACTGCTGGGTGACCACCATCAACGTCAAGGACGGACTGGCCGATGTAAAGGTACTGCTCGACACCGATCAAACCACCATCATCAGCGCCGGCGACATTAATCTGAAAACAGAACAAGTGAATATGGGTATACGGCCGAACCCGAAAAGATCATATGGGGTATCCATCAGTCTGCGGCGGCTGTCCCAGTCGGTTCGATTGCGGGGGCCCCTGGCCAATCCTTCCTTAGCCGTCGCTGCGGGAGGGACGTTCGCCACCATCGGAAAGGCCCTTGGTTTCGGGCTCTTCGGCCCGGTCGGCTGGGCCGCCTTTTTTACTGATGTATCCGTCGGCAAAAGGGATGCCTGTCAAGTCGCGGAGGATGTATTCGAGTCTGGAGGTGAGTTGGCAGAGGCGGCTGAGGTTGACGAAGTGCCCGGGACGACCGGGTATGACAGGGAACAGCCAGCGCATAGAGGGCCTAGCCGGTAAATCGGGATCATCCGATAGAAGTGGTTCCAAAAAAGCAAAAAAAACCCCGAACACGCCGGTAGGGCGTAAATCCGCCAGAGGCGGATAAATCTCTTTGTTATTCTACGATAGATCTACCTCATTTAACCCCGTTTAAATGGGATAGGATGATCGGAATCGCCGGCGGGATACGGGGGCTGTCTTTGGTGATGTTCCGGATGATTGAAAGATGCGTCCCGTCCACGGTTCGAAGGGGAACCCCTTCCAGTCGGGCGGAATCCACTGTCACCAGCCCGTCCCCCAAACCATGGGTCATGGCAATCATGTTCGTACCGAGTTCATTGACCTGATTGTGAACGTCTTCCGGCAGTTTATGCTGCATGTTGCTGATCCAGCGTCTGATGTCCTGTTCTTTCCAGGGGCTGGTGATGCCTGCGATCACCAGCATATCGAGCCCATCAGGATGGGGGCGGGCGTTCAGCTCAGTTAAAAATCGACTTCCCGGCAACAGGTCGATTTTGGCCTCACCGGCCCCATCTAAGAAACCACCTAGCCAGGTGGCTTCCCCTTTGGCCATCCGGGCCAATTGATCCCGCATTTCGCTGAACACCCGAAATCGGGCCATCTGGGATCCGTGATTTGGGGTGCCGACCATAACCAGAGACGTCACCCCCGGAACTTCACCCTTTCGCGCAGCGGCCGCATACCCGATGTCCGGGCGGGTCAGCATTTCCCGCGATACCAGGCCGCCCATGCTGTGGCCCACAATATATACGCGATTAATGCCAAGTTGTTTTAACGTTTTGACTTCCTCGAAGAAAAACCAAGCCGATTCCACGACGGGCTGGTCGTTTGGATATTCCAGCTGATAGACATTCACATCGGCTTCAACCAATGCCGGTGCCAGATTTCGCCACACCAGCCCGGGATCGTCGAGGCCGTGGATCAATACGACGGTGTTCCGATCCAATGACAGGGCGCGGGGTTCGGCGCCGTCCCCTTCAACAAAGGATAATCCAAATGAGGCGGAAAATTTAGCGGTCTGCTCCGGAAAAGTTTTTTTGACGGTTTCCCGGAGTTGACGGCGCAATTCTTTTTCTTCTTCACCGTAATGGCCCGCAAACAGCTGCCACATGCCCACGAGGAAAACGGCCAGGCAAATGATGACGACCCAACGTCGATGCCGGATAGCGGTAGGTTTGTTTTGTTTCTCCATGTGCTCTTCGGATGCGGATGTGCGGGAATGGCGGGATATTACAGTGGCGCCCGATTCAAGTCAAACCGGAAACAGCGGACCGGATTGACGATTGGTGCAAATGTTGAAATTATCGTCTTTCGGTTTAGGTTGTAACATCAGGATCAACCGAACGCGATGGGGTCGTCTATGAAAAAATCATATCGTAATCCGGTGCAACGGAGCATGCAATGGACGCTGTGGCTCCTGCTGGCGGCAGTGACCACGATACGTCCCGCAGGGGCTTTGGCCAGCGAAGATCAGGATGTCATTCAGCGGTGGCAGATTGACAGGCAATGGATCGGTGATTTTGACGGCATGGTAGAGCGCCGGCTGATCCGGGTGCTCGTGGTGCAAAATAAAATGATGTTTTTCTTTGACAAGGGTCGCATCCGGGGCGTGACCTATGAAGCCTTCCGGGCATTTGAAACGTACATCAACGAAAAACTCAAGACCGGGACCCGAAAAATCAAAGTGGTCTTTTTACCGGTTCCCCGTGATCGCCTCTTTCCCTGGCTGATCGAAGGCCGGGGTGACATTGTCTCCGCCAACCTGACCGTCACCGAAGAACGGAAAAAAATTGTCGATTTCAGCCGCCCAGGATTTACTGGCGTTAAGGAAATTTTGGTCACCGGGCCGGAGGCGCCACCAGTCGATTCGGTGGAGCAGCTTTCCGGTAAGGTAATTTATTCTCGCCGGTCCAGCAGCTATTTCGAGCATCTGAATCGGCTCAACGCCTCATTGGAAAAACGGGGCAAACCGCCGGTGAAGATATTAGCGGCGAGTGAATATATGGAAGACGCGGATCTGCTGGAAATGGTCAACGCGGGTTTGATTCCGATGGTTGTCGTGGACGATCACAAAGCCCGGTTCTGGGCTCAGATTTTCGACCAAATCACGCTGCATCCGGACGTTACCGTGAACACCGGCGGAAAGATCGCGTTGGCCTTTCGCAAGGGCAGCCCGAAACTCAAGCAGATCGCCAATGAGTTCATCAAAAAACATAAAAAGGGCACCCTGCTGGGCAATGTTCTGTTCAAGCGCTATCTCGAGTCAAACAAATGGGCCCGAAATTCTCTGAGTTCAGAGGAATTGGAAAAATTACAGAACCTGGTGACGTTGTTCAAAACCTATTCCGAACGGTATAATTTCGATTTTCTGATGATGGCGGCTCTGGCGTATCAGGAGTCCCAACTGGATCACAGCAAGCGAAGCCATGCGGGTGCTATCGGGATCATGCAGATGCTGCCCAGCACGGCGGCGGATAAAAACGTGGGCATCCCGGACATCGAAGTTTTGGAGAATAATATCCACGCCGGGGTCAAATATCTGCGCTTCCTGCGCGATCGCTATTTCAGCGATCCGGCCATTGATCCGCTGAATCAGAATCTGTTTGCCTTCGCGGCCTACAACGCCGGGCCGGCAAGGATCCGCCAGCTGAGAGCCGAGGCGGAAACGATGGGTCTGGATCCGAATGTCTGGTTTGGGAACGTAGAGATTGTGGCTGCTAAAAGAATTGGCCGGGAGACGGTTCAGTATGTGGGGAATATTTGCAAATATTACCTAGCGTATCGGTTAACACTCATCAAGGTGCGGGCCGGTCAAAAAAAACAGGCAGACTTACGAGGTCAAGTCATGCACAAAAGTTAGGCCTGATCCATGAACCGCTGTTATGTTTTTTCATATCTTCGGGCCAAATCCTGATCAATGACGTAGATACACACCTCCCGGGCCCCCTGTTCGGTATATCGGTATTTCTCAATGAGGTTGTTGATCAGAAACGTGACGTCGTCCCGGATGCGGCGGTCGTATGTTTTGAATTCATCGGTGGTGTAGTCTTTGATGGCCCTCCGGAAGTTTTCGTTTTCCAGGAACGGATCCAGGGCCTTTTCCTTGATATTGTGTGCATATCGCTCGTGAAGCTGGCCGTATAGCTCCGTTTCCCCAATGTCTCGTCCGTCAATCATGATTTCCTGGGTCAGGGTTTTGGTGGTGTACGCCCTCTGGGTGTCTTTTCGAAACGCTGCCCGGGAGGCATCATCAGCAGAGGCTCCAAGGAGACGGTTTTCAATCCCGGATAGGAACTCTTCGGTGATTTCCAGTCGGTCGCCCGTGAAGGTGCATTTTTCCTCGGATCCGATTTCGAAGTTCAGGGCAAACAAATAGTTTTTAAGATCCCGGGCGATTTGTTCCTCATTGAAGTAATAGAGGGCTTCTTTGACTTCCTGTAGAATGCTGTAATCGTACATCCGGTGGAGCGATTCGAGAAAGTTGTCGGGGATCATCTCGTTCAGATCCTTGCGAACCTTGCTAAAAAAATTGCACAGGGTGGACATGTTGATCAATCGGTCCTCGGAGGCGTAGGCTGAAAAGAAATCGTTGAATATTTTGATGGAATCCCGACCCGAGAATCCCTTATCTCCTTCAAATTCAGACTCGGCGATGATTTTGCGCCGACGCTTTGCGGTGAATCGTTTCCGGTCATCCTCCCCAAGCCATTCCGGAATATAGCCGTTATAGATTTCCATTTTCAGGAGTTGCAGGTTTTCATCGCAGTACAGGCGATATTTTTCGGGCAATTCAATCCACTCGAGCATGGCGTTGGACTTTATTCTGAGGCGTGAGGAGATGATCACCCGCGCGAAGTTGTGAAGGACCCGGGGCAGAAAGTGATCATCAATGCGTCTGCCGAAGACATTTCGATAAATTTCAACTTCCGTGTTGAGATCCAGAACGTACGGTATTCGAATGTATTCGATCCGGTCGGAAAAAGATTGGATGTTCTGAATGTTCTTTTTATCTTCCGGATTCATCAGGGCCAGGAACAGGGAATCGACGTTCTCTTCGATGTCTTCTACTTTGTGAACCCCTTCGCTGATAATATTGTGAAGCTCGATTAAACGTTCGGTATTGTGGGATTTGATATCCATCAGGGCATAAATGCCGTTGTTGGTACGGGCATAACGGGAAAACACATATCGGACCAGATTACTGTCCTCCAGGGCCGCATTGATCCGCCCCTGGAGCATCGGGTTGCTCAATACATACTGTTTAGGAGGCCGGTCACCGGGATTAAAGACGCTGATGCCTTCCCCGAGACGTCGCTTGAACTGATAGGGCCTTGCCATGATTCGGTGATACACCCGACGGGGACTTTTCAATTTGTCAAGAAGCGCGTCATACAGGGAGGCGCAGATGGTGCACGGGTTGTCCTTGAATACCCAATCGTATTCCTTTTCCGTGAACAGCTTCCATTTAAACTCATGGTTTTCCAGAAGGTCGTCGAAAAACTCCCGGCGGTAGCTCTTTGGAATCATGAGGATGGGATGGTCGTGGCTCGGGCAGGGGACTTCGATGGAGCCGGCGGCAAATGGGCGGTCCAGATTCTCCAGTTGAAAGTCGCCCGCGCTGTCTTCCGTGTCACTGCCGTCCCCCTCCTTGACATACCCCTCTTCAGGGGTTTCCGGTTTTTCCAGCATCTTTGCAAGTTTTTCAAACCAGGGGGCATTATCCTTGCCGGTCCCATCGGTGATGGCGCTCTTCTCGATCCGCCAGACGGTTTCGAAGCGGGTTCCCTCCTTGGAGTTGGCGTATTCTTCAAACTTTTTCAGCAAATTATTCAGAAACGTGCTTTTCCCGCAGCCGGGGGGCCGTCGAAAATATAGATCTTGTTCTGTTGCGCTCCCCGTTTCAGGGCCTCAACGTGTTTGATGAGCCGGTTGGCAAATAAACGGTCTGCAAAGAATGGGTTGTCCGACCCCTCAACAAAGAGCTGTCCGGTGTCGTACTTCACAAATTGAATCGACTCCGGATCGTCCGGATACTCATCCTCGCCGTGGCCCACGTACGTCTCGAACATGTCATGAAACACTTGGAAGACATTCCGGATGATGATATCCGGATGAAGCACCAGCAACGTCAGAAACGTCTCGAAGTAGACCATGCGTCGCTGCTCGAAGTGGTTTAACCGTTCGTCCAGATGATCGAGTGCGCGTTTTATATTCAGCATGATGGTAACCCGTTTTTCCCACGTTAGGTATTCGGTATTGGATACTTGGTACTCGCTCCTAACTATATCTTTTGTTAGAACCCATTACCCATTACCCATTACCCAATCACCAATCCCCAATTCCTAATACCCATGTTACCCCGCAATCACCTCTTGCGTCAGCTTCTTATCTGTTACGGTATACACCACGCGTTCCCAGGCCGCATCCGTGTCCGACCCGGGAGGAGCTCCGGGCGTACTTGCTTCAGTGGAGGGCGCAGATGCTTTCCGTTCGCTGGTTTCCAATTTCACCGGTTTTCCCCAGAGAAACTCGATGCCGATCATGGTATTCTGAATGAAATCTCGAACCAGAGGCTTCCCTTCAAATCGGTGGTTCAGGTAAAGGGTTTTGGAACCGTCATTTTCGGTGGAAATGTCGATGCGGGGAGGGTGATACAGTGAATCGATGACCATGTTTCGATAGTCGGTGGCCTTTCTGCTCCTGACATAGTATTCCCAGACCATCCGATCCTGGTTCATTCGGCGACCGGCCACGAACAGATTGTTACGATCCACAAAATCCTGATCCAGAAACGTCTGGATGAATGTGAAGTCGCCAAAGTTTTCCCTGATGCCGAAGATCGCTTGTTTCCCCCCACCCGCTCCGGTATCGTACCGATTCCGCTGATCCACATCGAGCAAGGAGCGGTACTCAAAACTGAATCGGCCCTTGTCGGCCATTTCCTCGATATATTGAAACAATCTCATGCCCAGCGCATACGGATTTAATCCTCCCCGGGGCATGACCGTCACTCCGGAATTGACACGGGCGCAATCCACCTCGTGGCCGTGGATGCGATCATCCAATAAAAACAGTGTTTCATGCCAGTAGCTGGCCCAACCTTCGTTCATGATCTTGGTTCGAATCTGGGGCTGAAAAAAGAGAGAGTTGCTGCGCACCATCTGAAGTACCGATTTCATCCACAGATTTTCGTCTTTGTTCAAGGCTTCGGAGTGCTCCCACAGAAATTGAAGCAGGTCCAAGGCAGGCTTCGCCTTCGCCTCGAGACTCTTTTGAAACAGCGCTTCAAATTCCGGAAATTTCCGGGCGGTTTCGGAAAAAAAGGCCCGTTCACCTTGGTCTTCGGAGTCTCTAATGCAATCATTGTAACGTTGAATTTCTTTCAGATAGTCATTGGCCTTGGCTTTTTTTATCTCCTGGAGAAAGACATCGAAGTAATAATTCAGGCGAGGCGACTGGTTCGGTGGGGGGCGACGGTGCAGGGTCGACAGTTCGGTGAAGTACCCGACCAGATTGTCGATACCCCGGGCGAACTCGATGAAATAATCGACCCACCGCCCTTTTTCCGCTCGAAGGCCGGCGATCATGCGTTTATCGGAAAGAGCCTGACCGGTAAAATCGTAATCCCAGGTGTGCCGGAAGTAGAGATTGTTCTGGAAGAAGTCGATGTGGGCCAGCACGTGATAAAAGATCATCACGTTCATCCAGTCGGGATTGTTATCGTTATAGAATGATATCGCCGGACGTGTGTTGATGACCGTTTCGTAGGGGTTGCTGGGGTATAACTCGTACTTGCCCTTTTCTTTAAGCACCTCTACGTCGTGGACCCAGTAGTCGTAAAGGGTCGGGATCATCATTTTGGGTGACAGCTCCAGCAGATCCCGGTTTGTGACGATATACTCTAGGGTTTCGTCCTCAAATCGGAGCCCGGCGTCTCGGGCCCGCTCTTTGCAGCCCTCCATGATCCGCTTTGTATGCTGGTTGACCAGATCCATGATGTCCGTTCGTCCGTTGGCCCGTTTGCCCGGTCTTTAGGTATTCGGTATCAGGTATTTGGTACTCGGTATCCGGAACGTCCTTCCACTATTCCGGAAACTGTCATCCACGGCGAATACCCAATACCCAGTACCTGGTATCCATTTCTTATTCCGAAATCAGCGATTTGATTCCCTCAATGAGACGCGGTTCATCCGCTTCCAGATCCATGACATCGAGCCGGATCAGGCTCGGGTGCCGGTCAAGCAATTCGGATTTCTTTAAATATCTCTCAACTTCCGTGCTGTTGGCGGCATCGCTGGGATGTTCGGCAACCGTAATTCCGACCCGGCTGGCGTATGTCATCATTTGGCGGAGTTCCGGCAGGGCCTTGCTCCCGTCCGTATCCCAATCATCCCCGTCGGTCCCGTGAAACACGTAAATATTATAATCCTGGTCCAGGTTTTCCGTCGTCACGATTTCATTGACCATTTGATAGGCGGAAAACACCTGAGTGCCCCCGGCGACCCTCAGATTGTAATAGGTGTAGAAATCTTTGACCTCCTTGGCCGCGGTGTCATGGAGAACAAACCGGGTCTCTACCTGCCGGGCGTATTGATACAACAACCAACTATAAATCAGGACATGCTGAGTGACCACCAACTCGGTGGGTTTGCCATGCATCGACCCGGAGTAATCGCGGATGAAAAACACCATCGCCTGTGACTCGTAATCCTTTTCCCGGGATAAGATTCGGTAGATTTTGTCCTGGGGGGCGATTAGAAATCCGGTAGGATCAATGTCATTCACGTCCGGAACGTTTCCCAGGGCAATGTTCGTTTCTAGGATTTGTCGCAGAGTCGCTTTTTTATCCAGAAATTGCCCGAAGCCCGGATGACGATCCGTCAAATCGTACGTATATCGGGTGAGGGAACGTTTCTTTCCCTTGTCTTTCAAGTTGGGCAGCTCGAACTGTTCGGTCAGGATTTTTCCCAGATCGTATGCGCTCGATTCAATTTCATGGGCACCGGCTTCGCCTTCCCCCGGGCCGGAACCCGGGCCCGCATCCTGCTCCCGAATCGGCTGTTCACCGATCACTTCTCCTTCTTCCCCGTCTCCGGACCCCCCGGCAGAGCCTTCTCCCTGTTCGGACTCCGGGGAAGAGTCGTGTAGAAACTTTTCTTCTACCGTTGTGGGAACGACGACCACTTTGTCATTTCCGCCTCTTCCGGGTTTGATCAAACGCCCCACCCGGATTTTTCTCGGAAATCCGTCTTCTTCGCGCTGCTTGTCCCGCTCCAGCAATTCGTCGATGGAGCTGAGATGGGTCGTCGGCGAACCATGGGGTTCGGTCATCGCCTGCAGAAACAAAAGGTCGTGAAGGCCATAAATCGATGCGTCTCCCCGTCTCCCCACCGATTCGCGATCGTTTGCTGCTTGGGGGAGGGCGTGGGAGAGAAATCCCTCCAACTCCGCCAGGCATCGCTCTTCTTTTTCCGGCGGCAGGTTGAGTTGCCGGATCAGCTCCCGCAATGTTTCCCGATCATCCGTCATTGAAAAATTCTCTGTTTATTTGGTGATATGTGCTCAGTGCTACTCGGTCTGTGTCAGAAATAACTCCGTCTCCGATCGCTGGAATTGCACCAATGGAGGATTTCATGGCCAAGGCAGTTCCTGACGGGGTTGCACAAGTACTGACGTACCCCTTGCCGTCCTTCCGCTACGCGGAGCCTGCAAGGCGCCTCGCTTCGCGATGCGCTGCTTACTACGGGGCGATGCTGTAGTCTGCTACCGCGAGCCCCGAATAACGCCGGCCATGGAAGTCTCCATTGGCCCGTTGGGTGAAATCTTTTCAGTTTATTTTTTCAAGCCGAACACATAACACGCAGTGTCCTCAAACTTTCTATCACCCTGGATAACCTGTTTCTGCCTTTTAAAACCATCGCTGAAAAGATTTCATGCAATTAGCTTTCGTCCTCCTGGGTACAGAAATACTCTATGGTTTTCTGGGCGCAGGTCTGACAGTAACCCAGCTTGTTCAGCATGGTGTCGATCATCCGATCGTAAAGCTTCTGATTCTCCTCGTTGGTCCGGTTGGCCAAGGCGCCGATCAGACTCCCGGCCCCGGCGATGTCCGATTTCAGCCGTACATCGGTAACCGCCTTAACCAGTTCCAGGTTGTCCATGAAATCATAGTTTGGATCGACGGATATTTTCTGGCCATAGATCTTGGGGATGGAGGTTCGAAATGTTTCCCGTTGTTCATCGGTTTTGAGCTGAAGCCGCTCTTCAACACTGTTGATGAATCGCTCATCGATCTTCAGAGCCTTGAGCTCGCCGGTTTGCGGATCTTTATACTTCCACATTTTATCGGCGCCCAGATTTTCGGCGTCGATCCCGATGATCATGTTGACATAATTCATGACATCCTTTCGGATGGCATAGGGTTCATCCATGTACGCATTGAACATTTCGGTCATGATCCGTTCGCGGTAGAGCCCCTTGGCGATTTTTAGATCCTCCAGATATTTGGCCCGGTCGTTCGCGTCGGTGACATAATCGAGGATCAC
>Ga0056119_1000044_pt1 | contig 32058 bp, 28 predicted proteins | sample WorMettaBAHAMAS1_FD_80076 | JGI IMG/M metagenome (GOLD analysis project Ga0056119, IMG submission 80076) | Marine gutless worms symbiont microbial communities from Max Planck institute for Marine Microbiology, Germany - Olavius tantulus BAHAMAS.1 ...
CCCTGGGACCGTCGTCCTTCCGGCTGCTGGGGCATGTGCTTGAAAAACCGCTCAAAGAACTCGCCGAAGGGGCCTTCCGGCATCTGGTGATGGTTGAAGCAGACCTTTTCGACCTTGGTCACCCTGACATTGACGACCGTCGGGCTGAGCTTTTCGGACAGCTCTGAAAACGACCCCGGGGTGACCACCGATGTCAGCTCCGGCGCCTTGACATCCGGCGCATAATCTTCCGCCATGGATATACCGGTCATGTTCAGCCCCGAGGCCACCATCAAGCCGATAATCAGAAAGGACACGGCGACCATGCCCATTTCCTTCATCCCATAGCGCCTGGAAATTACCTTGTTTCTGGTTCGGAAATTCATATCCAATCCTCCTTTTTCTTCTCAAACGTGGATTTTTCCCCGCTGTGTCAATCGCTTCCATGACATGCAGGGCACTCTATTTTTCCGGTTTCAGGAGAAAGATAACCAGGCGAGATTAATTGGGGATTAATCGAACATTAAAATACTCTAATTAAAAAATGACGTAGCCATTTTATGAAATTAGAGGACTATCGTGGTTGTCATAAATATGTTTCGATAGGATGTAATTCGTTCACGCAACAGACGGTTCAGAAACACTCCCGTCATTCCGGCGGAGGCCGTGGTTCGGCAGATTCGACAAGCTCACTACAGGCAGGCTCACCATCCTGAGCAACGTCGAAGGAGAATCCAGTAAACAGCACACTGATTCTGGATGCCCCCGGCCAGGGCCATGACGGGGCAGGCTTATCGGGGTGCGGCATGACGGTGGATTCTTCGGCGTTATGCGGAACGCAATTCTGGCAATCTCTATAGATCCTCGGGCAGGTATTCTGTCGACGGATTAGACGAGACTGCGGGATTAGTAGAAGAGAATTACGGCGCTGCGCTGCCTCAGGCAGATTTATACGCCTCAGGAGTATTCGGCGTTAGGCGGATGTTTTAAACCACTTCTAGTCGAGCCACACGATCACCTGGCGTTTGAGATCAATGGAATACCTGTAATCTCCTAAAAAACTCATTCCCAGGAGCCCATTGTACTCGGTGGGGGGACCGGTTTGTTTAATCACGACGACTTTGGCATCTTTTTGGATTTTCGGGCCCACCTTCAGGTACTCTACTTTGAGGCCTTTCGCATCGAGCACCCCGCCACCGGCCACCACCGCTTGTAATGGAATAAAATTTTCGATCTGATATGTCTCCGTCGCCGGCTCATAAACAGCGGTGTACTCCGCCCCAGTATCCACCAGCAATTTCATGTTGATCTGGCGACCCTTGTACCCGAAGGTGACCGGCACGATAATAGCATTTCCGAGTCTGGTAACAGGCGTTTCGCGCTCATCGGTGTCGGATTCCATCCCACCGGCATCTTCCACTGCGGGTTGCGCGGAAACCACTTCCCGCCAGGAGCTGGATGCTTCAACACCTTCCGGGGGAGGCTCTTGGGAAAAGTGCTTGACACCGTTGGCATCCGTCCAGCTGTACATTTCGGCAAATGGAACGCTGGCAAACAGAATGACGATGATTGACACACTAACGAAGCCGACCCATCTCATAGGCCACCTCTTGCGCAGGATGTTGGGAAGGTTATTTCCGTGCCGAACCGGATTGGAACCGCACGTATCTTAATACCATAATACCTTTGGGGCCACCGGCAATACTTTTCCGGAACAGGGAGTGTAAAACGGCACCCAGTCCTGAATCAATCCCCCTGTGATAAGAGCGGCAATCGGACCCGAAAGGTACTTCCCTGTCCGGGTCCGCTGTCGGCAACGATCCGTCCGCCATGGGCCTGTGCAATCGACGCGGCAATACTCAAACCCAGACCGGCCCCTTTTTCCTTGCCCTCGGAGGCCCTATCGGTTCGGAAGAATGGACTAAAAATCTGCTCCTGTTCTTCAGGGGTCAACCCGCTTCCGGTATCCGTTATTTCAATCAAAGCAGAATCGTCAGCACGGGATAGAGACAGGGTGACCTTTCCCTTCTCCGGAGTATACTTGATGGCATTATCGACCAGGTTCAAAATCAGACGATGAAGCCACTCCGGATCCCCTTCCATGTCACATGCCTCCAAAACGCCCAGATCCAGCACAACACCTCTATGTTTGGCCAGGATGGCGGTGCGTTCGTAGACTTCCATCATCACCTGGGCCAGATCCAACCTCTTGGACGCCATCCGAAAGATGCCGGAATCACTGCGCGACAGCAGCAACAGCCCTTCCACCAGATGGGAGATGCGATCGATCTCTTCCAGCGCGCTGGTTAGGACATGCTCATACTCACCGCAGGTCCGCTCAGAGCGAAGGGCGACTTCCAGTTCACCTTTTAGAATGGTCAGGGGGGTTTGCAGTTCGTGGGAGGCATCGGCGCTGAACTGCCGCATCTGTTGAAACGACGTGTCGAGCCGCTCCAGCATAGCATTGAGGGTGATTGCCAGCCGGTCCAGTTCGTCACCGCTCCCTGGCTCATCCAACCGCTTGGACAGATCTTCGCCACTAATGCGGCGCGCGGTAGCCGCCATTTGATCCACCGGCCGAAGCGCCCGTCGTGCCAGCAGCATCCCACCGCCACCGGCCAGGATCAACGCCAAGGGTAGCATGGCTGCCAGTGCAATCAAAAATTGCCGTTTGGTATGAACGATACTTTCCAGGGACATGCCGACCCTGACCAGATTGATGACCCGACCGGAGTCTACGACAGGCATGGTTACAACCCGCACCGATGGTTTATTTGCTTTGGTAAAGGTTTTAAATGTGGAGAGACCCTGGGCAGCTCGCTGGGCCGATTCGCGGCTGAGGGGGAACTGCTGGGGTGTATTCGGCTGTAAAGTAGGATCCGGCCGTCCCACGGGGTCGCGCATATAGAAGTACCGGTCCATTGGGGAGAAGCCGAAGAAACGGCGAAATGCAGCATCGACGTCGGGCGGCAAGAAGGGAGCGGATCTGTCGCGGGCCTGTCGGGCGAGCGTCCGTGCCACACCATCCAGTGCGTTGTCCACCTCCCGGGCCAGGCTGTAGCTCAGAAGGCCATAGGTGGCAACTCCGAGAAGAACAAAGGTGAGTGTCAGAACCGCCGTGTACCAGAGCGTCAGGCGGGTTCCGATGGAACGAAAACCCATGGATCAGTCCACCCTCATGACATACCCAACCCCGCGAACCGTGTGGATAAGCCTGGTGTCACGGTCGGTGTCGATTTTCTTCCGGAGATAATTGACATAGACATCGATGACGTTTGTTTCAGTGTCGAAATCGTAATCCCACACGTGCTCGGCGATCATGGTCCGCGTCAACACCCTGTCCGGATTCCGCATGAAGTAATCAAGCAATGCAAATTCCTTCGGCGTCAGATCGATTTTCTGTTCACTGCGATATACCACCCGCTGGGCCGGATCGAGTTTTAGATCGGCGATCTGAAGAAGCGGCGGCTGGGTATCTGCCTGCCGTCGAAGAAGTGCCCTGATCCGGGCCAGCAACTCCTGAAACGCAAACGGTTTGGGCAGATAGTCGTCCGCGCCGGTATCCAGGCCGAGCACCCGGTCCTCGATGGATTCCCGGACGGTAAGCAACAGCACCGGTGTGGATATCTTCCGGCTTCTAAGTTGTTGTAGAATGCTCAGCCCGTCCATTTCGGGAAGGTTCAGATCGAGAATGATCAGATCATGGATCTTGTCTAAGCCCATGTCGAGTCCGGTTCTGCCATTTGAGGCCAGATCGACAGCGTACCCTTCCTCTTCCAGCCCCTTCTTTATGAAGTTGGCGACCTTCTTTTCATCTTCGACGACCAGGAGTCTCATCGGCAAGCTGTGGTAAAAGAAATAATCCCTAATAGGTATCTGCGGTGAGGCAGATAAGACAAGGTCCATCTAACAGTGTTGATATGGATCAACGACCAAAGACATCGGTTATTGCGGATGGTTGATGACGATTTCCTCAATCTTTTCGGGTTTGATATAGACGTTCCCCAAATCGTTGGTCAAAATTAAAGGTCCGCTAAAGGTATTGTAGATATTTTCATTTTCTACAGTCACAGGATATGTCCCGCCAGAGATAAGCACAATTTGATACCAGCCCTCGGTTTGACGCGTGATGCGGGAAATCTTTTCGACTTTCACGTCGACCGGGTTCCCCTGGTACTCGAACCTCAAAACACCATCCCGGTGGGGAGTGGGGGCCATCACATGTCCCTTAAATGTTGACCCATCGTTTGTTTTAATACTTCCCTGAAATTCGACATCCGCAATGGCAATACCGGATGCTGCGGCAAAAAAGATCAAAACTAATAGAAATTTAAGTTTCGGTATCATCATAGCAAACCTTTCGCTGGCACAGCATCTTTCCGAGAATGCCTAAACGGATCCTCGCTATTTAACCTCCTTTATAAACACCAGGACCCCATCCGGATAATGCCTTCTGAGTTCAGTCGCTTTCCCGGAAAATGAAATCCTCGCCCCGTTTTCAATGGTGTTGGATTTTCCGAATATTTCATCGGCATACAGCGTCACCCGCACTTTATTGCCGCAATCAACGGTGATGGTATACGCCTCGTCTTTATCCACATCATTATAAGTGAATCGTATGATGGTGCCGCTGCCGGAGAAACTGTTCCCCCGAATCTGGTCCTCATTTAAATTATCCATCTGTTCCGCCGTCATGGTTGCTGCCCGGCTCTCCATGGTGCAGATATCGGATGCCATGACTGGAATCGCACTGAACCCGAGCATGACCCACAGGCAAAGGAAAGTCTTCGCGTACATGATGGCCTCCTTCATGGTTTCGTGACAGAATACAACGGTTTAGGGATCGTATCAAACAATGACATCATTTGCCAGCAACCACAGATCGATAACCGGTCCGTACCGCGCTGTTTGTCTCCATCAGAAATTGGGTAATGGTGGCAGCAACCAGAAATGTCTGAACAGTGCGTGAGAAGATTCTTTTCATCAACCACCACGACGAAACGGCCGGCACGGATGACCGGTTTACTTTTGGCGCAGAAAGATCACGTGATAGGTCTGACCGGCGTTCGGTTGATGATACACACCCGCTAACGCGTCCTGTTCTTTGTGATAGGTTAAGCTGTAGGTAGCGTCGGGATACTCCGCATCTCTGAGTTCCACATAGACGCGGGTATATTCGTCTTCCTGAGCCGCATAGGCCAGTGACACATTGATAGGACGAGGGTTATAATAGGCGGCCTTTAATTTCCCGCCGACATCAACGTCATTAATTTCCAGAATGTAGCCGCCGTCTGGCCGGCGCCATCGTCCCACCAGTTTTTGAAACTCGGCCCTGACGATCGACGGCGGTGACGTTCGAATCGAATCATCGGCGGTCGTTGTGCCTGATCTCACTCGGGAGGTGGTCATCCTTTTTTCGGAACTGAACAGCAGCAGACCGATGAGCACTACAACAATGACACCTAGGATTCCGGCAATGAAGCGCAGTATCCGTTTCGAAGGTGACGTTCCGCGATCGGCTTTTCTCTCAGGCGATGTCATTGGGTGCAAATCCGAAATAAGGGAAAGGCCAGGATAAGTACTTGAATAAAGGCTAATAATCAGACGATTTATACACACAAAGGCAGACAGTGTCAAAATCCGCCCGCCTGTCAGGGCTGTTTGACAAGCCCCATTTTGATATCGGGTTTTTCAAATGATCCCTGGATGTCGACATGAATCTCGGTAAGGCTATCCACCGGTTGGCCGAACAACGGAATGGCTTTGAGAACTTCTCCCACCAGACCGAGGGTCCCCAGGTTAACAGCAAGATCCAACTGTTCATTCACCATGTCGATACGCCCCCGACCCGCCATTTTAATGGTATCTCCCTTTAATTGGAGGCTTTTAACATCCAGAATTCCCTTTGAAAACACAGTTTGAGTCGTGAGGGTCTGGTAGGACATCCCCTTTTTATCGAAGTCACGAAACAAGGATCCGGATAAAAGTCCCTGGACGCTGGTCAAGGACAGGATCTTAGCCATCAACTCACCGGATTGACCGATTCTGCGAAACACGCCTGGCCCCATTTGCGCATCCAGGTTGCCCTCCAGGCTCGCTAACAGCTCTTTTTGGGTTCCGCTACGGCCGCTCAACTGCCCCTTTAGGAAGACCGGTCCGGTGACGGCGGACGCCGGCATACCGATAACATCCATCAAGGTGTTCACCGGTATGCCCGACACATTCGGTGTGACGGAAAAAGGTATTTGCGTCGGCTTGCGAAAATCAGCCGAACCGCTGAGGGCCACACGTCCCTGTCCGGATCCGAACTGGAGGTCATACTTCTTTATCACGCCGCGATCAAAGAGTGCTTTCAGTGAGAGATTTTGAAACGACATGCCGCGATAACGCCCTTTATTCGCGGTTATCGTCACCTCCGCCGTAGTGTTTTTGGCGATGGGGGGGAGCGCGGATTGTTTTTTGGTGGGTTTGCCTTTTTCCGATTTAGAGCCCGGAGCGCTCTCTCCAGACAAGGATTTGGGTACCAGCCGATCCAGGTTTAGATTTGGCGAAGTGACCGCCAACTTTATATCGGGTGCGGCCGGATTGACGATGCTACCGGTCATCGACAGGGGCTGATCATTCAGTTTTCCCGTCAGGTGCTTGACGGTGGCCGTGTTCCCAGCCAGATCAATTTTGGCATCGGTCTGTTGCACTGTATAATTGCGAGTGTTGAGGCTGACCTTCTGTGCCGTCAGCGCACCGCTGAGACGGGATTTTGTTGGATCACCATAAGGGATGTACATATCCAGATCCATGGTGACATGTCCGGAAAGGCCCGTCTCTTTTAGTGCCGGGTTCAACTCCCGTAAATTGGTCAGATCCAGATTGCTTGTGTACGCCTTGGCATCGATGACGGCATCCGGCGCACCCAGTTTACTGAACTCACCCGTTATGCGGACCGGAGCGCGGTTCACACTGGCGGTAAGATTTTTCAGAGAAACGGTGGTGAACCGTTTGCGGCTAAGGCCCACCTGGCCCTTGAGGTCCTCCAGAACAACCGCCGTCGGATAAGTGACGGCTCGGACGTCTTCAAGTTCAAGAGCCCCCGACGCCCTCAACTCACTTAGATTGCCGAAGTCCACGGTCAACGTGAGATCGATATCAGCCCTTCCACTCAGACTCTTCAATCCGTAATGGTTCAGCAGTTTTTCCACCGATTTCTGGCGTGTGTCCCCGATGCGCATCGGGCCTTTGGCGTTAAGGATAAGTTTCGGCTTCGATACGATATCCCTGGCCGTGATGTTCATCCTGGGCAGGGAGACCGGGCCGACGCGTCCACGCGCCTCGCTAACAGAGAGTGCCGTCTTTCGTAGATTGACGTTTCCACTGAATGCTTCAATGCCGGGCATTCTCCCGGATGGCCGCATGGATACTCCGGACACCTTGGCTGCCAACTCGAGCCGGGGCAGAAATTCAGAGAACTTGCTGGGCGGATCAGACAAATCGACATCACGAACGACAGCTCGTTCGATGACCGCCGATCCGCCGCTTTCCAATACTTGTCGCACCATGGCACCATCGGCGCCGAACTGCTTCCAGGGGATGAGTGGGGCCAATGCCGCCAATTGAAAATCGGTTCGAACCTCGGCTTTCTTCAATGTCGGCCGATCGCCGCCTAGGTTCAGGATGCTGCCTTCGCCGGACAGTTTAATATTGGGACCGATCTGACCCCGGCTTTCTGTAAACGTCGCATTGCCGTTTTTTAGCGTAATTCGGGTGGAAATATCCTCCAACATCGGAAATTTCGGGGAAGGCTGCAGGGACACTCCGGCTGCGGTCGCGGTCGCATCGATCTTCGCCAACCATTCCGCAGCAGTGGTCGGCGGTTTGGCCAATTCGATATCTGCGATCACAGCCTCTTGAATGGTGATATTTCCACCCCGTCCCATGGCTTTTTTGAACGGTTCGGCTCCGGGTCCCAACTGTTTCCATGGAATCAGGGGAAGGACTTTCGGAAGGAACGTCAGGTTCGCCGATATGCGGGTACCTTTGAGGACCGGCTTACGGTACCACGGCTCCAACGACCCGGATGCAATCGCAGAAAGCGGGCCGCGTTGGATGGTCAGTTTGTCCACCGAGAATTTCTGCGGATTTATGGTCGTCCTGAATGTGACGACCGTATCAGCACCCGAAATCGGCGCCTCCAGGCGCTTCGGATCCGTGTAGGAGAATCTGGCAAGATCGATGCGTCCATCGATACGGTGCCGGCTGATCAAGTTGCCGTCATAGGTTGCGGAAACGGAGATATCCCCGCCCAATCGTTTGGTCATTGGGTTCTTGGGAAAGTAGGGCTTGAGAGCGTCCACATGAAGGGCGGCAATCTCGGCGTTTAGTTGTAATTCCGGATTATCAAAGGTCAGACCGGCGCTTAACCCCGACAGACTTCCGGTGGCGGATACCTGCCCAAGGCCCCGAGGATCGGCGTCATGAAACGCCGTAAGAAATTCCACGGTGCTCCCGGGGGCAAGATTCTTCGCCTCGAATCTCACCGATTTGAGCACCCGTTTCACCTTCTGGCCGGGAACCGTCATTGTATCGGTCACCTCGACCCTGTCGAGAATTACGGCAAGATAAGTTAACTTGGCGATTGGGGGCTTTGACGGCACTGCAGACGGAACCTGGTCCGGTGGTCCCCTATCTCCAGCAGGAGACTCCCTCCGGCCGGGAGGTGCCAGCATCAAGCTGGCTTCCGGACCTTCAAGGATCACATCCGAGAGAACAATTTTTCCGGCCATCAAGGGTGTGACAGACACTTTTACATATACCCGGGAGAACCTTGCGCTGCCCAGAAAGGTACGGGCACCCGAAATATCCAATCCGTCTGCCTCTGCCCAAAGGCCATTCGAAAGTCCCCACGTCAGGTGCCCTAGTCGAACCTTCCCACCAACTGTCGCCTGGATATCGGCGACGATGCGGTTGTGATATCGATTTGGATCGATAAATATGGGAAGGGCTATCGCAAGGGCGATAAGAAGGATGGCAATGATGCCGGCAACAATGCCAATAATTTTCCAGGATCGTTTTGTCATGTTCATACCATAGGACAATTATCCGAAAATCCAAACATTGAATTTTAAGAAAATTTAAAATTTAATTTGCATTAAATGACTCAATCTGAAAAGAGAAATAGGCTTTTGCCTCCACGAATGTCCGCTCAATCGAAATGTTAAAGGTCGTTATGGAACCCCTCTCAGCAATAGACATCTACTCCGTATTTCTCCTGGGCTTTATGGGCACCGGTCATTGTATCGGCATGTGCGGTCCGCTTGTATTTGTAATCCCCGGCAGTACCGGAAAATTTGCTCCGCATCTGTACTACCATACCGGACGCGTAATGACTTACACTGCAATCGGTGCCGTAATGGGAGGTATAGGAGCCGGTATCACGCATATTGCGGCGGCAACGGGATCAGAGCCAACGGCATGGATCACTCGTACCCAGGTCAGCATCTCTCTGGTGGCAGCCGCATTTCTGGTCTATTTCGGGTTATCCCGAATCGGAATTTTTGCTGAGCCTCGGTGGATGGGTATCGCCGAGCCGAAACGGGTTCCGGGGCTCAAAAAAGTGCTCCACCAGTCAATGACCTCCGGCAAACGGGGAGCCACGTTCCTTACCGGGATGATTCTCGGGTTCCTTCCTTGTGGCCTCTCCTATGCCGCATTCGCGCGGGCACTGCCGGCCGGAGGAATCCTTTCCGGCGCTGTTCTCGTGTTGGTCTTCGGACTCGGCACCGTACCGGGACTCCTGCTTGTGGGGGCAGGGTTTTCCAGTGTGGCGAGACGCTATCGTAAACAGTCCGATATTCTATCGGGAATTTTGATGATCGGAATGGGGGCCTTCCTGGCGGTTAAAATAATTCATAAATTCTTATAATATAACCGCCGCGCAATGTTATGAAGTGAAAGACTCTGTTTCTTGACGCAAAATGATGTTCAGTGATAGGTTTTTTTTCCGGCGTTTTCACATATGTCAGACTGCCGTTTAGATGCAAATATCGCCCCTGGTATAGACATACAAGGATCATCGGTTCGGAATCGGTATCGACTTCGAAGATGACCGTCTGGCCTCGATTCCGATACCGATTCCGATCCCGACACCGAGCATGTCCGCTTGCGGCTTCTTTTGAACTATAAATGGTTTTACATGGCATGAAAGTGATACAGCTTTGACGGAATCATCATGCAACCCATACACCGGTATCGCCCGGATCAAGCTTTTCTGGGCTCTGTCCCGAACACCCCATGGCCTGCTGGATATGGCGACCCCGGCGGCAGCGGCCCTGCTTTGGCTGGGTTCCATCCCGCCCCTTCACATCGTGGTTCTGGGGTTAATCACCACCTTCGCCGGATATACGGCCGTTTATGCGCTCAATGATGTTGTCGATCATCGCATCGACCGGGAGAAACTCGGCATCGGTGGAGATCGGTGCTCCGAGAACTACCTGGACGCCGTCATGGTGCGCCATCCCATCGCCCAGGGCTTTCTCAGTTTTCGCGATGGCCTGATCTGGGCCGTCGCCTGGGGCGCATTGGCGCTTGTCGGTGCCTACCTGCTCAATCCGGTCTGCGTCTTGATATTTTTGGCCGGCTGCGCGTTGGAGGCGGTGTATTGCCTGCTGTTAAAAATCACCCATTTTCGAACACTTGTCAGCGGCGCCGTAAAAACAACGGGTGCCGTTGCTGCCGTATATGCCGTGGATCCCAACCCGTCGGTGGTGTTTTTGATTTTTGTGTTCCTGTGGCTCTTCTTCTGGGAAATTGGAGGCCAGAACGTACCAAACGATTGGGCGGACATCGAAGAGGACCGGCGGCTCATGGCCCGCACCATACCGGTCATCTACGGCCCGGATCGAGCCACTATTATTATCATGGCCACCCTGATTATCGCCGTCTTGTTGAACATTCCGGTATTGATTCTGTCTCGAGCGAATTTTCACCCGGTATATCTGCTGGCTGCCCTCTGTATCGGTTTGGTATTGCTGCTGCTGCCGGCCATGCGGTTGTATAACTCAATAGACAGGGCTGACGCCATGGCCCTCTTCAACAAATCCAGCTATTATCCTCTTTCCATGCTTCTGCTGGTGGTCCTACGGATCGCACTTCCGTTCTAAACCCGGTCCGGCGTTCGGAAGTAGCGAATTTCATGTATCCGGGCGACGTGTTTTCAAGGTAAACTCTTCCGAAAGGAAGGTCTCGATGCTTCCAAACATTCACCGAAACGCGCGTCTCATTCTATCCTTTGTGTTCATCATCCTATTATCAGCGGTGGCCATCTTTCCTGCCATTGGAGCCGATAAAAACACTCCTGTGGAGAAAGACGAAGCCATCCTCCGGGTCGGCATTTCCGCGAATGCCGCCCCGTTCGCGTATAAGCAGGGGGAGAAAATAGTGGGGTTGGAACCGGAACTGGCTGCCGGCCTTGCCGCATTTCTGAAAAAGCGCCTGGAGTTTGTGGAACTGGATTGGCAAGATCAGATCCCGGCTCTTCTCGAGGACCGCACGGACATTATTATGTCCGGGATGACCATTACGAAAATGCGTCGGGTCCGGATTTCATTTACCGATCCGTACTTGAGAACCAGGCAGATGGCATTGATCCGAAAGATAGAGCGACGAAATTTTCCGGTGGGCTTATTTGCCATCCAGGGACTGGCGCCTGTCATGAATATCGGCGTGGTCGAAGGAACCACCGGTGCGGCATTTGCCAAGAATTACTTTCGCAGTGCCAAACGAATTCGCGGGTATAAAACATCCCGGTCGGCCATCGATGACCTTGTTGCCGGGCGGATTAATATTCTGATTCATGATGGTCCCATCATCCTGATGCTGGCAGCGGAAAACGATGGGCGGGGAATCATGGCATTGCCGGATATCATGACCGAAGAGTTGCTCGGATGGGGCGTCCGGAAAAACGATGTGGATCTGCTGGAGGCCGCAAATGCCTACCTGGCGGAAATTAAGTCCGACGGCACCCTACGAAAAATTGTGAACCGTTGGATACCTCTAGAAGATTAGTCCCACCCGATTCGTGAGTCGGAAATCCACATTATTTCAGGCCTATAGACAAGGAAGACGCCTATCATTCCCCCTCCCTCCAGCCCCCCCTGTATAGACTGTATAGACTGGGGAGATAGGTAACAGTTGTTCGGAGTCGGGATCGCTATCGGTATCGGAATTGAGACAGGATGGCCATCTTCGAAGTGGAAACCGATACCGATGATTCTGACACATTCATAGATGTAAACAATCCACCAATCGGAACGAAAGTCTGATATTTGCTATAACCAATCTGGAGGAGATGTATGACAAGCCGGCTGAATCTGGGTGAAATTCTACGGGTAAATGCCAAGAAATTCCCCAACACGGTCGCCTTGAAAGATCGGGAACGCAGTTTTACCTATCCGGCCATCAATAAGCGGGTCAATCGCCTGTGCCATGGCCTGACCGACATGGGGTTAAACAAGGGCGACAAGGTGGCGGTGCTGCTGGAGAACAGCATCGAGATCATCGAATTGTACCTGGCGACCGCCAAGACCGGCCTGGTGATCGTGCCCATCAATTTTCGGCTGGTGGGCAACGAAGTGGAATACATCGTAAACAATTCCGATGCCAAAGCGATGGTCGTGCACGATATGTTTGCCGATACCGTCGAAGGTGTCCGCAGCCGTCTTACCAATATTTCCCCGGATCGATACGTGATGGTCGGTGATGCCGAAGACGGCTATATACCCTACGACTCCCTGTTGGCCGGGGCTCCGGAAACCGAGCCGGAGGCCGATGTGAATCCGGAGGACACCTGGGTCTTGATTTACACCTCCGGAACCACCGGTAAGCCGAAAGGCGTTGTCCGCTCCCATGCCTCACACATTGCCTTCTACTTGATCAATGCCATCGATTTCGGCTTCAATGAACATGATGTCTGTCTCAATGTGATGCCCCTGTGTCATATCAACTCCACCTTTTTTACGTATACCTTCCTCTACATCGGCGGCAGCGTGTACGTACACCCGGCCATGTCCTTCCGGGCTGAAGAGATCCTGGAGATCATCGAGCGTGAAAAAATATCGTTCATCTCCCTGATCCCGACCCATTATAACATGCTGCTCAATGCCCCGGAGGATGCCAAGGAGAGGGATGTCAGCTCCATCCGGAAACTGTTATGTTCTTCCGCACCGGTGCGGCGGAGCATGAAGCTGGCCATCATGGATTTTTTCAAAGGTGTGGAGTTGTATGAAGCCTATGGTTCCACCGAGGCCGGCATCGTCACGGTACTTAAACCCGAGGATCAGCTTAAAAAGTTGGGTTCCATCGGGTACGAATCTCTGGGGACCGAATTTATCAAACTTCTCGACGATGAGGGGAACGAGGTGCCCGTAGGGGAGGTGGGGGAGATTTATTCCAGAAGCCCCATGCTCCTGGATGAATACTACAAACTGCCGGAAAAAACCGACGCATCGTTCCGGGAGGGCTGGTTTTCCGCCGGAGATCTGGGAAGAAAAGACGAAGACGGATTTTTCTACATCGTGGATCGCAAAGACAACATGATTATCACGGGCGGTGAGCACGTCCACCCCAGTGAGGTGGAGGAGACCATCGGCAGCCATGAGTGTGTCTACGACTGCGCCGTCATCGGGTTGCCGGACGACAAGTGGGGGGGAGAAGGTCGTGGCCGTGGTGGTCCAGCGGGACGATGTGGACGATGTAGAAATTATTGAATGCTGCAAGGGTAATTTAGCTGGATACAAGCGTCCGAAGAAAGTGATTTTCATCAAGGATGACGAGATGCCCAGAACCGCCACCGGGAAGATACTGCACCGAAAGTTGAGGGAGAAGTACGGCAAAGGGAAATAACAGAGGACAGATATCAGATGACAGAGGACAGAGGTCAGAGGACAGATGTCGAAGGTCAGATAATAGATAAAAAATTACAAATAACAAATCACAAATTACAACCAAAAATCAAAATCCAAATCCCAAAAAACAACTAACAGGATCCTGACACCTGAACACTGAAACCTTACGTTGAAAACCTTGAATCCTGACACCCGACACCTTAACAATGAAACCTTAAGTCGGAAACTTTGAACCAATTTATCTAATACCCAATACCCAAAACCAAAGGACAAATACCAGAAATCAAATCACAAATCCCAAATAAAACTCAAATCACAAATTCAAAAAAAGAAAGGAAAAAAACCGGCCCATCCGGGAAATTGAATCCAGCATCCAGAAGCCAGTATCTAGTATCAATGAACCAGGTCAAAACACCAAACACTAAAGACTAAACACCAAACACTAAATACTATTTATCCAATACAGATGAGAGGAGAGGGAGTTCATGCTGACCAAAGCGTTTATACCGTATGGAGGCTACTACAGTTCACCGTTTGCCCGCTGGCAGGGGAGCTTCGCCAACGAGAACGCCATTGTGATGGGAGCTCACACGGCCAAGAGGTGGTGCGAGGAGAAAAAATGGGACCCGGCGATGCTCGATTATCTGTTTTTGGGGATCACCGTCGGGCAGCATTACGTATTTTACGGAAGCACCTGGGCAGCCCATTTGATGGGGGCCGGCCATGTGCCGGGGGTCACCGTAATGCAGGCCTGCTCGACATCGACCACCTGTATTTTCCAGGCCGGCATGGGGGTGGAAACCGGTATGCTAGAGGCGCCCTTTGTGCTTGCCACAGACCGGTGTTCCAACGGCCCGCATACCATCTGGCCCAATCCCAAGGGGCCGGGCGGCCAGGTGGAGTCTGAAGACTGGGTGATGGATCACTTTGGCTTTGATCCGACGGCGAAAGGGGCGATGATCCAAACCGCCGAGAACGTGGCCGGAGAGGTCGGCATTACCCGTGAGCAGTGCGACGAGGTGGCCCTGAGACGCTACCAGCAGTATGTGGATGCCCTGGCGGACGACCGGGCCTTTCAAAAACGGTACATGTTCCCGGTGGAAATCCAGGTCTCCAAAAAGAAGACCCTCCTGGTGGAGGCTGATGAGGGTGTCATGGAAACCAACGCGGAAGGTCTGGCCCGGCTAAGACCGGTGCTGCCAGACGGGGCGCACACATTCGGGTCCCAGACCCATCCCGCCGACGGCAACATCGGGATGCTGGTCACCACCCGGGAGCGGGCAAAGGAACTCAGCACGGATCCGGGCGTCGAAGTCCAGGTGGTGTCCTATGGCCACCATCGCACTAAAAAAGGGTTTATGGCCATGGCGGTGGTGCCAGCATGTCAGATGGCCCTGGACAAAGCCGGCGTGGACATTGCCGACGTGAAGGTTATCAAGACCCACAATCCCTTTGCGGCCAATGATATCTATATGGCCCAGGAAATGGGCGTGGATGTAATGGGATTTAACAACTACGGGTCTTCTCTGGTCTTCGGGCATCCCCAGGGGCCGACGGCAGCCCGTTGCATTATCGAAGGGATCGAAGAGGCCGCCATTCTCGGCTGCGGGTATGTGTTGTTCGGCGGCTGTGCAGCCGGAGACACGGCCGGAGCGCTGCTGCTCAAGGTTAACTAATCTTAACATTGCGTGATATATTTTCAGTAAATTAGTATAAAAAAAAAATCACGGAATCCTCTGTCATTGAAGGTTCAGGGATTCTTTTGGGCTCACGAATGCTGCTAAATTGATCGGAAACAAGAGAGTTTTAACGTTTCCCATGAACTACAATATGTTGTACCAGCCTGATTTAATCGAAAATATCATATAACCTATGGCTATGTGCACCAGTGAATGGTTTTCGTAAGGTGCGCACAGTGGCAAGCTTTGTACCACGTGCGGATTCCGCAATTTCATGTTGACAACAAAATTAAGCCATTGATAGATATAATATGCTTTATTGTTTTCCCCCAATACAATTCGGTTCGGAAACCTGCCCGAAGTCAGAGATGAACATCTACGAGTTCCTTTCCCATCTAAATCTGCTCTGAATCTTCATAAGGCTTCTAAGTCTCTCAACCTTAAAGCGTTGGCACAGACAATCTGGAAATACAACCACCCGATTCGCTCATTTTTATCCTTTACTGATTTAAATGAGAAAAAGTTTCAGTAATTTCTGCCCTTGGACGCGAGTCCCGGGCGATGTGTCATAACAGAATGGAGGTGATCGTCTTAAAGTTTCGGCAGTTGAAAACTTTTCACCCACCAACAGAGGAGCAGAGGAATGAGAGCAAAAGCGATGGTTATTTTACTGAGTCTGGTAGTCATGTGCAGCCTTGTTCCGATCACCGATTCGTTCGCGGAGCAGAAGAGAACACCGATTTATCCCGCCGGGATCAAGCCCATAGCGCCCTACTCGCCGGCTATTATGTACGGTGACCTGCTCTTCATATCCGGTCAGATCGCCTACGTGAAAGGAGCCATTCCGGAGCACGCCAGACAAGATATCAAGGCACAGACAAAAATCGTTATGGAAAACCTCAAGAAAGTTCTGGCGGAGGCCGGTATGACCTTTGCGAACGTGCTCAGGGCGACCGTTTTCATTACCGACATGAACTACTATGGTGACTTTAACAAAGTATACGGACCCTACTGGACCAAGGAAGGGCTGACTCCCCCGGCGCGCGCCGCGGTGGAGGTGGGATCGCTGCCCGGCAGCAAACCGGGGGCACCGGTTATGGTCGAAATCTCAATGATTGCCGGCAAGTGATGTAAGACTTGGTCCAGAAAGACGAGGACGGGGCGTATCGTTATTTACCCTTTTATGGCCGTTTTCGGTGTACAATCTTAGAACAACACAGGAAAATCAAAGCGGCCATTTTTTAGGCATTTCCCGAAGAGCTCTTTTTTAAGAATTGCAGAAAATGACGATCTATCAGCCCGATTCGGGCATTACTTGCACATTCTAAAAGCGGTTCTGCACCGAGTCATCGTCTTGAGCATCCCGGAAATCATCAGTCGCTGCTTTCTGTATGGCCGGAAGCTGCTTTCCACGCTCAGCCGCTTCAGAAGTCAGAGTGGAGATATCGGCTATTAGTCTGCACTTTTTGATTGCTCTAATAAAACTGCACAATGCGGCAAGATGTCCGCACCGGAAGCCACCTCAACCAGCCTACCTTGACACCCCTACATCGTGTGGTAGACTAATCGTGCTGAATCAGATGGAAACTATATTGATCTGTGATCCCTAGGTTTTTTTCTGAGGGTGTGCGCGATGGCAAGTTTTATGCACCGGTGATCAATAAGGTATTTTGTTTTTTTATCATCTCACTTTTACAGTACTGATAATTTAACCGAGACGGTGGCCAATATCCGAGAAATAATTCCGGTTACTCACGAGTGATGCTTCGGCGCTAATTTATTGGAGAGGTATTCTTATGAAAGCAGCAGTGTATGGGGAATTTGCAAAACCGTTGACGATTCAGAATGTGCCCGACCCGACGCCTCCGGATCGCGGGGTGGTCATCCGTGTAAAAGCAACAGGACTTTGTCGCAGCGACTGGCATGGATGGATGGGGCATGATCCTGATGTTCGCTTACCTCACGTACCCGGCCATGAACTTGCCGGAGTCATCGAGGCGACGGGAAAAGACATCATTCGATGGAGTGTCGGCGACAGGGTAACGCTGCCGTTTGTCTGCGGCTGCGGAAGTTGCCCTCAATGCGCTACGGGAAATCATCAGGTCTGTGACCATCAATTCCAGCCGGGGTTCACCCATTGGGGCTCTTTCGCAGAATATGTTGCCATTGATTATGCGGATGTGAACCTCGTGTCGTTGCCGGATGAAATTGACTTTGTTACGGCAGCGAGTCTGGGCTGCCGGTTTGTGACGTCTTTTCGGGCGATCGTCGAGCAGGGAAAAATTACTGCCGGGCAATGGGTTGCCGTGCACGGGTGTGGCGGCGTCGGTTTATCTGCAATCATGATTGCCAACGCTTTGGGCGCAAATGTGGTAGCGGTGGATATTAACGACGAGAAACTCGATTTTGCCAGATCCATTGGAGCAGCGGCAACCGTCAATGCCTCAGAAACAGACGACATTGCCCAAAACATAATCGACCTTACCAAAGGCGGCGTTCATGTTTCTGTCGATGCGCTTGGCTCTCCTGTCACCTGCTTTAACTCGATAGTCAACTTGAGAAAGCGTGGTAAACATATCCAGGTCGGACTGATGCTGGCGGATCATAGACATCCTGCCGTACCGATGTACCAGATTGTTGCCAATGAACTCGAAATTCTTGGAAGTCATGGCATGCAGGCGCATAAGTATCCGGAGCTTCTGGTAATGATCCGGGCGGGAAAGTTGTTACCCGAAAAGCTGGTCCGAAAGACGATAAGCCTTGAGGACTCATTGGATGAACTCGTCAATATGGATAGCTTCAGTGGAACAGGTATAACCGTCATCGACAAATTTTAATGATAACTTGGAATGACGATAACAACGGGAACCCACCATGCCATTGAAACCCATCAATACCTATATTCAAGAAATGCCACGCTCCGGGATAAGGCGGATTATGGATTCGGCGACTGCGCCGGATATACTGCACCTGGAAGTGGGCCAGCCCAATTTTTCAACTCCTGAACCCATTCTACGGGCCGCCTGCGAAGCGATCATGGATTCACAGGGTCGCTTTACCCGATATACACCGAATATGGGGTATGTCACGCTCCGGGAAAAGATTGCGGCTAAGCTTGAAGAAGAAAACGGCATCCGGACATCACCGGGCCGGATTCTGGTGACCCCGGGTTCCAATTACGGCATCATGATTGCCCTGTCTGTACTGCTGAACCCAAACGATGAGGTGCTGGCACCTGACCCGGGTTATGTCAACTTTACCTCCCTGCCGCCGCAGTTTGGCTGTACGGTCAGAAGATACCCGCTTTACGAGTCTGATGGGTTCACCCCGCGCATCGAATCCATTGCGGCATGTGTCACACCTGCAACAAAAGTAATTGTAAACAACTCACCATCGAATCCCACCGGCGCGGTATGCTCGGAATCGTTTCTTAAGGAGTTGGTGGCATTGGCCCGGGATAAAAACCTGTATGTCCTTTCGGACGAGACCTACGAACATATTGTATTCGAAAGTCGGCACATCAGCCCGGCTCGGTTTGATACAAACGGAAACGTCATCAGCATTTTCAGCGTTTCAAAGAGCTATTCCATGACCGGCTGGCGTCTGGGCTACGTCGTTTCAAGCGAACCCATTGCCAGAGCCCTGGAAAAACAACAGGAACTTTGCGTTTCGTGTGCGCCGTCCATCTCCCAGAAAGCGGCTGAAGCCGCCTTGTCACTGGACCATTCTTATATCAACGAAATGGTGGAACAATATCAAACGCGTCGTGATATGGCCCTGAAGATTCTCAAGCGACACGGCCTGTTTCGATATACTCCAAAGGGCGCCTTTTACCTGCTCATCGATATCTCTGCAACGGGAATGGATTCCAATACGTTTGCCGACCGGCTCCTTGAAGAACAGCGTGTTGCGGTTGAACCCGGTGCTACCTTCGGCCCGCTGGCGGAAACGTACATCCGGGTGAGCATGGCCACTGAGGACCACGTCTTGGTGGAAGGGCTTGAAAAAATTTGTAATTACATCAACATACAGCGACAATAAACCGGTCCATTATTAGTCGGTCTTTTGTTTGAGGTGGATCGTGTTGGACGTATAGGAAGCGCCCCCAATTCTGTTCAGAGCCCGCCTTGAAATGCCTCCCGTTATGCGGGAATATAAAATTGATTGTTTAAAAGATAGTATGCGCTATGCCGCGAAAGACGCCATTCGTCGCAATACAAGGATTAGTTGTTATTTGATAGGGAGTCATGGGCTTGGGGTGAGAAGAACTGGAGCTGGTACGGTGCCCCGCTCTACATGGACGATAGAGTAGGGCGGGGCACCGTACCAGCCTTTTTTTATATTGGTTCAAGTCAGATTACCCGCCGTCAGGCGGTCTTTTGTTTTAACGGGATGGTATTGGACGTATCGGAAACGTCTTGACCCTTCCTGGTAGCGGCGGAAGATTCCAATACTGCCGAAACCCGCAATGCTTTGAGTCCCTGCACACCGGGAAGCTCGTCCAGGTCCAGCTGTTCCGCATTATCTTCGAGGTAACCTTCCTGCGCAAGAAAATTGATGTGGCGAAGCATTTCTTCGGCTTCCTGAGGGCTCGTGTATACAATCGCTATTTTGCCGGGCTGGGTAAGCCGCTCAACCCCGTTTCGGATCGTGGCCTTGTCAATCCGCGATTTAATGATTTCGTTTCGAACGTCATAGGCGCCGTCCACATCAAAGCGTTTTTCATCGTATCGAAACCGGATGTTGGTGGGTGTGTCCTGGACCAGAATCAGGTGGGCCATGTCCAGTGGCACCTTGAGGGACGGCTTCACTTCTTCGGCTACCCGTGCAATACCCACCGCTGTCTTAATCTGCCACAGGCGAAGATTTTTAAGATAAAGATCGCTGAAGCCTCCATTTTCCAAGAGAGACTCGCCGGCATACATCAGATAGTCGACCCCATCCGTTCGATGCCGTTCGTAGTAATGGGGAAAAAGCTGTTGAATCTGTTCTTCTTCCTCATCAAGGTAGGTCGTCACACGCCCATTCAACAGGGACACGCTTTCTTCGAATTGCTTCCGGAGGTGATACAGGGAGCCGAGCACCGGATCCAGAGCCTGGCGGTATGTTTTTATTGACCGTGCTGTGTCCCCCCTGAAAGACTCCAGCAACGGGAAATAGCTTTCGACCTCTCTCTGTAGAAACGTGATGGTCGCCAGTTCGTCTCCGCTTTCCATTCCCATGCCGAGTCTTGCCAATCTGTCCTTGATCCGGCCTTCAAGCTCATTGAGGATCAGCAGTGATCGGGCGTTTGCAGCGTTTCTAACCACATCCCGGGCCAGCTCGAGTTGATCGGTCAAGTCCGTCAGGATAGATCGATTGCGGGCGTGGGTCGATCCCCGGATGTCGGAAATGCCATACAGAGAATACACATCCCGGAAAACGATATCTTCCATTTCAGAGACCTGTCCGATGCGCTGTCTTTCGAAATGATGAAGCGCTGCATGACGAAATCGCCACTCGACCGAGGGATGGATGGCGGTGCATTTTTCCTTGATCGTTGCCTGGATGCTCCCTTCCAGATCATCCAGTGCTTTTTTGACGGCCATTGCGAAAAGGGGTTGGATCCTCTCCACAAGCATGCTGTCCATGGGGCCGAAATCTCCCTGCTCTGGTGAGCCCATGTCCAGCGTGCCGATGCACTTCCCTTTGTACACCAGGGGAACGATCATCATGGATCTCGTTCCGCCGGGGCTCACGCCCTCCGTATCATGCTTGAACCAGGGATCCGTCTTCTTGTCGGGGATCCGGATGATCCGCTGATCGTCAGTGGCGGTATGATACGGGCTGCCTGCGAATCGGTCCATAGGGACGTGCGTCGTATCTGAAAATATGCAGTGATGTTTCATTTCCGACCCGGAGTTGAGAAGCAATACCTGATTGTTGTGAAAGGCGGCGATCCCGGCAACAAGTTCCGGCTTTCTAAAGAGCGCGCGAAGACTCTCCTGGAGTTTCAGAAAGCTATCCGGCGACACCACCGAATCGAGATCGATCAGATCTCTGGAGAGAGAGATGATCAATTCGGGCTCGGTGACCTCCACCGCTCTGTATACCGTCAGACCGTTCAGGCTGAAATGTTCGGGAGGCAGGATATGTTTCAATCCCTCCGGCTCGGCCAGTTTTTCATGAACCAGGGCAAGCTGTGACTCGTCCAGAGATGGCACTTCGCCCTCGTGCCGGATGTCGATGAACCGATAATCGGTGTGCATGCGGTATATTCTGTCAAGTCCCGTGACCGGATCCGGTACGATGCGAATCATCGAATGATCAAAATCCTGGTGAATACCGTAAACCGTTTTCAAAATAAACAGATAGGCCTGAATGACGCAGCTTCGATATACATCCTCGCCCTCCAGTGGTACCCGTCGTTGGTAGGAGCCATCGGGTTCCAGAAATAAGCGCCGGAAGGTTTCGGAGGCATATACCGGCGTCGAGGAAAACGGAATTACTGCCGCCACGGCTTCGCTCTCGCCGTGAAACGGAGTGAGGACAAATTGGAATAGGTCCTCAATGATTTTCCGATGGTGTTCGGTAATGGCCGTTTCATCCACCGGATCGCCCAAGGCGGCAATCGCTTCCATGCACCGGCGGAGTTGGGCTTCGTCAAACAGCCCGTCCCGGCCGGATGCCGAGAGAATCTCATCAATATGCCGCAATAGAGGAGCGAAACTCATACGGCTGTGAAACGGATATAAATCCAACAGATCTGACATGACGAGCCTCCTGAAATGCCCATGCTATTGGTTTGGTTCATGCAGCTGTGCGGCCGCCCCATCAGTAACTTATAGTGGTTGTCATAAATATGTTCCGTTTAATAGAAACGTGTTTCTGTCAACACAACACCGTGTCGAAAGAATATGTCCCATAGATGCTCGGCGTCGGTATCGGAATCGAGACAGGACGGTTATCTTCGAAGTCGATACCGATTCCGAACCCGATACCGATTCCGATGACTCCAGTACGTTGGCATTCGTATAACGTCTCTCAATCGGAACGGAATTCTGACATCTGCTATAGTGTGCCATCCGGCATGTAAAGGATACAAAAATATATGTATGATTCGCTAAAAGGCGAGTTTCTCGGAAAATGATTGGATCATGGTACGGGAACGTAAACCTTTCTGCAGAACTTGCCGATCACCGGTGTCCCCGCACCATGGCGGACGGCGCGGAACACCTCCTCCCGGTCTTCGATGGCGCTTCCGGCCAGAAGGTGGACCGGGAGGTGGCGAAACGCCTCCGGGACCATTGGTGTCGAAGGACCCACCAGGGCGGCTTTTACCAAGGGGCCTGTCTCCTTCAGAATTTCTTCGGTGCTATGGTTGAGGAGGGAGGAGGAGGTGAGAATCAGGGCTTCAGCCCAGTCGTTCAAATTCTTGTAGAATTTTTGTTTGTGTCCAATTCCTTTACCCTGATCGAGTATTTCCAGTTCCGCACCCAACGTTTCGATCCGTTTGGCGAGAGGGGGGAAATATCCGACCATGGCAATCCTATCTCCTTTTTGGATGCCCATTTCACGAAACAGAACCGTATTGTCCGGGTCGGCCGACATGGCTCCGAGTTCCCCGGCATTCAGGGCGTTGATCAGGGCCAGGGCCATGCTGCGTTTCAGGGGAGATGGGGATTTGATCCCGCCCAGAACAGGCAGGTCGAGGTCACCTTCGGGATTTTTGTACTCCTCCGGACCGACACACTGATGACCGGGTCCGGTCCAGGTATAGGCAATGCCTGCCTCCCCATCGGATGTAATGATGCCCGTGTAGGCCAAACCGATGCATACCTGCTCGATAGCACAAGATTCGGCCTTTTCCCGGAACAGATCGTACAGTCGATCATTGAGTTTCATAACCGCATGGATACCGGTGTCTGTTGCATGTTTATGCTTCCTCGAGAAAAATCAGGCCAGTAGTTATTGTTCACGCCATTCTCCGTAACCGCTACTGTTTCGGATAGTTGGATAAATTGGGAGAAATTGATTTGCCGAGCCAATCAATGCATTTTCCAAGATGCCGCATGTTCGCCAGGCCTTCCTCGTCCTCCAGCACTTCTCCTTTGTCCAAACCGTAGCCCATATTCCAGTAAGTCGAACCGGGAAGGATCATCCGGGACATTTGGAACATGTGGTTGATGGTGTCATAGGCGTGGGTGGCACCACCCCTCCTGACAGCCACAACGGCTGCTCCAATTTTCCCGGAAAATGCGTGGCCGTTTGCATACGCGACATAACCCGCCCGTTCGATCAACGCTTTTAAATCTGCAGACACGGCAGCGAAATAGGTCGGGGAGCCCAGAATCATTGCATCGGCGTTTAGCATCTTTGAAAAGATGTCGTTAAAGATGTCTTTTTTTACGGAGCACTCGTTGTCTTGATTTTCAAAGCATTTTTGACACGCAATGCAACCCCGGATGCTGGTACCGCCCACTTTTAAAAACTCTGTCTCCCATCCGGCGTCCTGAAGTTTACCCAGAACTTCCTTCAAAAGGATTTCGGTATTTCCGCCCTTACGTGGACTTCCATTGATGGCCACTGCGTACATATTTTTCTCCCGTTCCTCATCTGTTAGAAGGTGTTTCGATTTCATTTTTTCTAATCATAGTATTGGATACCATTATCCATACGGATTAGGAAGGGGCAATGTCGACGATCCGGAACATGCCGGTTCATGGGTGCTTGTCCGAGAGGATTTGAACAGATGAGATCTATAGAGGTTGCTAAAAATAGGTTCCGTGTGACTGCTGCAGAGGGCCGGTACGGTGCCCGGCCCTACCTTACTGTGATTGAAAAGTTATCTTAGGGCGGGGCACTGGTCTTCGCCAAGGCTTGGGGCTTCGCCCAAGGGCTACGACCCCACAAGTCGCCCCAACATGCAGTACTCGCCTGCTCCAATCGGAACAGAATTATAAAATTCGCTATAACGATGGGGCGGGGTGCTTACCGTACCACGGGATACTTCATTTTAGTCCATTCATAAATACCGTAGCGCAAGTTGGTAATCCGCTGGAACCCCTTATCTATCAGAATTTTGGAGGCGACGGTACTCCGGTTTCCCGTGGCGCAATAAATCAGGATATCGTTGTTTTTATATCGGGATAATTCGTAAATGCGTTTTTGCAGTTCCTGAACAGGGATAAGAACGGCGTTCTCCATATGGCCGCGTTTGAATTCTGCGGGAGTTCGAACGTCTATAATTAATGGTTTTACTTCGGTAATCAGTTCTTTGGCTTGCCTTGAACTAACCGCTCGGTAGTTGGATTGACTGTATTCGATGACCTCGATGTTGCCGGACGCATGACCCAATGAAAACGGATATACGCCTGTGCGCTTCATCTTGAAGTACGGCGCTTCGCTCAGATCCTCTACCAACATCTGGTCTATGGACAGTGACGGTATGTACAGTACCGGGTCTCCGATGGATGGAGTGAAGGCGAACTTAATATAGTCGCCACGGTATACCGTCAGGTGAATATTCTCGACTTCGCGGTCCATCTCCAAAATACGGTATCCGTTCTGGATGGTTCCTGAAACCCGCTCCGTGTAGGCGGAAGATACAGATGCGGCAACCGCCCCTTGGGATAATCCTGCGATCAACAGGGCGCTTAGAAGGATAGAAAATGCATTTCTCATCATAAGACTCATCTCCGGATTCGTCGAACATCTCCTGAAATCGAACTTCTCAGAAACCTGCCAATAGGGATATCTGATCTTTAATGGTGAGGTTTGGGGGACGTCCACTGAATTCAGCATCCGTTGGACCTGTCCCCCTGTTTTCCGTTTCAGTGATCATGCCCCGTATCATCTGCTTTGGTGGGATGCACGGTACCGTCCGGATGTTCTGCCGGGGAGTAGATGGAATACAGCTTCATCTTCTCGTTCTCCGAGGTGTTGATGACGTTGTGTTCGACGCCGGCCGGAATCACCACGGCCCAGTCATCCTCAACGTCATGTTCTTCGCCGTTTAGGATGACTTTCCCATGTCCGGACTCAAATCGAATGAACTGATCCAGATCGTGAACTTCTGACCCGATGTCCTCGCCCGGTAACAGGCTCATCACCACCAGTTGGCTGTGTTGCGCGGTATTTAACACTTTTCGGAAGTTGTCATTCCGCATCGTTTCTTTTTCAATATCAACTACATATCCATTCATATACGTACCTCCACAGGATGAGGATAATTCAAATTCAAGTTGTTAAAGAATATCCGGCGACATCAAGGGCCAGCGCCCGGATAACCGGATACAGAAGTAATGAGTAAGAACCCGCCCTGGGACTGTCAAGCCGTCGGAGCGACGACAGGCAGGCCATTATGCATTTGTTGTTTCTGAATAACTGATCGCGCCCCGGTCCCATCACCGGATTATCTCCGAATGGCGCAATGCTGGCGCAGAGATGAACTCTCGAGTGGCGTTGCAAGGTGAGCGTTTATCATGGAGTACTGAGGCTCTATATGATTATGAACGTGACTGGACGTCATTGCCAATCCAAGGCCTTTTCCGAACCCTTGGGCCTTCGCTTCCGGCAGCCCGCCAGTCACAGGAGGTGCGGATGGTTTTCAGCAGGTCCAGATTCCCTTGCCGTTTAAGGCGGTAGTAGATCATGGCCCAGGCACAGGGCATGTAGGGATCGACTTCACAGTTGCCGTTTCCCGTGCCACCGCAAGGTCCGTTGAGCGGGCTTTTGGCACACCGGGTGATGGGACAAATGCTGCCGGTATACGCCAGAAGACATTGCCCGCAGCCACGGCACTTCTCCCGCCAGATGCCCGGTTCATCGGCGCCGCCCATAAACGTGGTATTCAAGGCCGGAACCACCGGCATCGGATCCACCATGTCGGAAACCACCTGAACACCCACGCCACAAGCCATTGACAGAATCGCATCGACACCATCCGGTATATTCAGAAAGGCCTCGAGTAGGTCCCGCTCGCATTGGCGCTCGATGGCGTGCACCACGAACTCTGGAAGGGCCTTTTTGAAATATCTCGGATGGGACAGTTGCAGGGCTAGGTCGTGGGCCTCGGCATCGCCTCCGGACCGACATACGGTGACACAGGAGCCGCAGCCGAGCACCAGAACATGGCCGTAGTCCGCAATGGATGCGGCGATTTCTTCGACGGGTTTGGGATCACCGACAATCATGATGGGGTCGTCTTTCTCTCGGACGTGTGAAGGTTTTCCGGATAGGCCACGACCCGGGCGGCTTGTCTGGTTTTATGTCGCGCGCAGAGGTTTTCGGCCATAGCCAGCATTTCCGGTGCCAGCGTCCCCTCCAATTGCTGCGTATGCAGGACTTCTCCGCATACCGTGCAGCGAGCCAGGGACAAGGTCACCACCTCGTCCCACTCGTTGACGAGAAGATGTTGGAACTCGATGGCATCCTCCGGACAGACCCGCCAGCAGGTAGCACATCTGGCGCAACGGGCCATGTTGTGGTGCAACGTTCGCCGCTGCTCATCCTCGGTGGCCTTTAGAGCCTTGGCCGGACAATTCTGTAGACAAGCGAGGCAACCGGTGCAACGCTCATTGACGATGAAGTAGGTCATTGGATTTCCCTGCCGGGCCCTGTGAATCGATCCACAGCGCCCTGGTGGATGGCCACAGCCGCAGATTTGGCCGCCGCCGCCGCATAGGTCATTTTTTCAGAAGTCAAATTGGGCGCAAAACCGACCACCCAGACGGCCGACGGCATCATGCCGTTTCCTGCGATGGGCGCCGCCACGGCCCGGACACCTGTAATATACTCCTCGTCATCCGTGGCATACCCCGTTTCTCGAACCCTGCGAACCTGTTCCAGGAGTTGGGCAGGATCCGTTACCGTCTTATCGGTATATCTTCGCAGACCCTGTTCCTGGATAATCTCCCCGGCCTGATCATCCGTCATCATCGATAAAAAGGCCTTGCCCGTAGCGCCGGCCAGTAACGGGAGCCGGGTGCCGGCAGCGGAAATGATTTTCAGATCGTGACCCGACTCGACGCTGTCCAGGATCATGACATCCTGGCCGCTCCGGGTGCCGAAAAAAACCGACTCGCCAGTTTTCGCCATCAATGCTTCGATATGCGGCCGGGCCACATCCCGAAGTATCAGTGTGCTTCCGGAAAGGTGGCCCAGTTCCAGAAGCGTCAGTCCCGGCTTGTAGCGCTTGCTGTCAGGATCCCTGACGATTGCGCCTTCCGCTTCCAATGCGGAGAGGATTCCGTGGACCGTGCTTTTGCTGATCCCGAGCCCCCGGGAGAGTTCGCTGATACTCCGGCCGGTGGACGAACCGGTAATGTCCCTGAGGATCTGGAACGCTTTTCGAACTGTGGGGGCCTGATAATTACTCATAATTGTTCACCATAATGAACGAATATTTAGATTCTAAATACCGAGATGGCACCATTCTGTCAAGAAATTTTATTAAATATAAATAAAATCGTTGACATTGATGTAATATCTGGTAGTTTGAAATTAATTTTATCGTTCAGTATAGCGAACTTTATTTGCTGCTGAACTCGGAAAGGAGATCCCTATGGTTGTCGACAAGAGGAAAAAATCCACCGCCGAGAGCCTCCGCAAAACCCGAACCTATGGTAAATTCCGTTGTCATAATCCAAGCTGCATGGGAAGGCTGGAGCCCGAATCCGGTCAGGGCGAGGTGCAATGTCCGGAATGCGGTATGGCCTTTCGGGTGGCCTGGATCCGGCCGGATTTTCCACGAATCCGTGGTCCGGTGTGGGAGGTGAATCGAAAACTCGCCGAGGAAGCGTTAAGGAACAAGGAGGGTAATTAACATGGCTCTGAATCGAAAGATCGGCTACGTCGACCTGACCACTGGTGAGGTGGACGTCCAGCCCATTCCTCTGGAAGTACGGAAAAAAGATATCGGCGGCCGGGGTTTGGATGCATATTTGCTCTATAATCACACTAAAAAAGGATGCAATCCCCTTGGGCCGGATAACGTTCTGCTGATTTCCGGGGGATTGCTCACCGCCACCTGCGCATCGGCCACCGCACGGACCCACGTTATGGCCAAGTCCCCGCTGACCGGCATGTTGGGAAGTGCCAATATGGGCGGATTTTTTGCGCCGGAGATGGCCTGGGCCGGGTTTCATCACCTGGTGATCCGGGGCAAGGCCAAGAAACCGGTCTATCTTTATCTCCACGACGGCACCATTGAAATTCGGGATGCAAAACACCTGTGGGGTTTGTCCACCACCGACACCCAGTGGTCCATCCGCGAAGAGCTGGGGGACGAGGAGGTCAAGAGCTGCGTTATCGGTCCGGCAGGTGAAAACCTGGTCCGTTTTGCCAACGTCATGACCGGTGTGAAAAATGCGGCCGGACGAACCGGTATGGGATGCGTGATGGGTTCCAAGAAGCTCAAGGCCGTGGCCGCAAGAGGGACCATGGACATCAGCATCGCCCATCCGGTGGAAGCTCTCGAGTACAACAAGGGGTTTATCGAGCAGATCACCAGCGCGAAAGTCAACCAGACCCAGGGGACCCTGGGGACCCCGTTTATCTGGGGTGCCACCAACTCCTGGGGCGGCCTGCGGACCCGCAATTTTCAACTCAATCAGCTCGAATATGCAGACGACATCGAACCGGAGCGGCTCGATGAAATCGCCACCGAAACCATCGGCCCATATCACATGACCGGTTGTTTCGGGTGCCAGGTCCACTGCCGGGCCCAGTATCGCATCCCGTCGGGTCCCCATGCCGGTAAATACGACGAAGGGCCGGAATACACCTCCCAGGGGGCGTTCGGGTCGGAGCCCGAATGCCGGAGCGCCGAAACTGTTCTGACCGGCAACCATCTGGTGGATCAATACGGCATGGACAATCTGGAGGTCGGCAGCCTCATCGCCTGGGCCATGGAGCTTTATGAACTGGGGATCATAAACAAAAAGCAAACCGGCGGCCTGGATCTGCGGTTTGGCAACGACGAGGCCCTGCTGGAGATGACCGAGCGCGTTGCCTTCCGGAAAGGATGGCTGGCCAACGCCCTGGCCGACGGCGGCATTGCGGCCTCGGAAAAGATCGGAAAGAATTCCTTTGATTACCTGATTCAGGTCAAGGGGATGAGCAACCTGCACTCGGACGAGCGGGCCACACCGGCGTTGGCCTTGAATATCGCTACCGCTTCCCGGGGCTCGGATCACTTGCGGAGCCGCCCGGCGATCGATCTCTATCACCTGCCGGAGCCGGTGCTTCGAAAAATATACAGCAGCCCGATCCCCTATGAAGGGCCGCTCAGTTCCGAACACACCTCCTACGAGGGAAAACCGTGGCAGGTGTTCTGGCAGGAAAACTGCTACATGGCCGTTGACTGCCTTGGTATCTGTAAGTACCACACGGTGTTTCTTGGAGCGACGTTGCCCAATTTCGAGGATTGGCCCAAAGTGATTTACTACAATACCGGGCTGGAGATGACTCCTGAAGAAATTTGGGAGGCGGCCGTTCGCTGCAACATGCTCGAGCGAATGTTCAATCTGAGAGAAGGACTCCAGCGAAACGATCTGAAAAAAGGCGACATGCTCAACCACCGCTATTTTGACGAACCCTGTCGGCGCGGCGCACCCGGTGTGGTCGGGCTGACGATCGATCGGAAAAAATTCAAACAGATGATCGATGAATTTTATGCCTACAAAGGATTGGACAAGACCGGCAAGCCCAAGGCGGCAACCTTGAAGCGGCTCGGGTTGGCCAATGAACCCTCACACCTGGTTTAATCTGACCATTCACAAAGGAGCGAATCCATGCCAGAAGGAGCCAAGGTTCTAAAAATAGAATATGAAAAATGCACCGGATGCCGACTCTGTGAGCTGGTCTGTTCTGTCCATCATGACGGTGTGTCGAACCCGATGCGCAGCCGTATCAAGGTGGTCAAATGGGAGGCCGATGGCATCTATGTCCCCATGACCTGCCAGCAATGCGAGGACGCCCCGTGTTTGAATGCCTGTCCGGCCAAGGCCATATCCCGGAATAGTGAGTTGGGTCGCGTTGAGGTCGACTACACCACGTGCATCGGGTGCCGCACCTGCGTTTCGGTGTGCCCTTTCGGGGCGATGAATTTCAACAGTCTGGAACGGAAAGTCTTTAAATGCGATCTTTGTGACGGGGAGCCCCAGTGTGCCAGGTTTTGCGATGTGAAGGCGGTAGACGTTGTCACGGAAGGGGACGTCAGCATCCCGAAGAAACGGCAGGCGGCGGAAAAAATCGTTGCCGCCGGGAAGCGATCATCAGCGTTGGAAACGGAGATGCATTAAGCGGACATGACCTTTCGCCATCAGGCGGTACATAAATAAAAAGCGCGGGGGACATGTTGTCCGTTGCGCTTTTTCCGTTTCACCGGTCCGAATTTATTTGCCGTTGGTGGATGTGGGATTCCATGACATCCAGCGACAGGCGGGATTCCCGGACAAGCAGTAGCGCGCTGTAGATAATGGCACCGACAGCCATACCGGTAAGACCCACCGGCAACCATGCCGCCATTTCCCGATACAGCAGGGAGAATACGCCTGTGAGACCGGCGAATGACAGAAGGGCTACGGCCACGTAAAGGCTGATGAGCGCATCCCGAAATAGGCGTCCCCTGTGTAATAGCCGGCCAATGAGCTGATCATCACTAGCGCGCTGTCCGTAAACGATGTGATCGATTTCATCGTGCAGGCGGTTCAATCGCGCGGATGTTGAGAGGATCAACAACGCCACGCCAGGGAGAATCAAGAGCGGCGATATCCACAGGCTTGATTCTGTCATCGGTTGACTCCGGAATCTCTTCGAATTGGGAAAGGGCGTCCGCTAACCGGAGGCGCCGGCCTGGGCCGATTTTCCAGCGGCGCCCGCACCTTCGCTGCCAGGGGGTTCCGAGGATAAAATTTCTCTCAGTTTCCTCGATAGCTGGACCGGGTTGAATGGTTTCTGGATAAATCCGTTACAGCCGCGTTTCATGATATCGTGAGCCCTGCCGTTAATGCTGTATCCGCTGGAAAGCAGAACTTTGATATCCGGTCGAATCTCCTTTATGCGATCATAGGTTGCACTACCGTCCATATGCGGCATCACCAGGTCCAGGATCACCAGGTCGATCCGCTTTGCGTTGGCTCCATTCAATATGGAAAGGGCGGATTTGCCGCTGTTTGCCACGATGACTTCATAGCCCAGTCTTTCCAGCATGGGTCTTCCCACGTCGATCACCAGCTCTTCGTCGTCTACCAGAAGAATGGTGCCTTCGCCGAGATACAGCGTGTCGGCGAATGTTTTTCCCTCGGTCACCTGTTTGTCGGAAGCCGGCAAATAGATAAAAAATGTTGTCCCGGTATCCGGTTTGCTTTCTACCGTAATGATCCCTTTATGATTTTCGATGATCCCGTATGCTGATGCCAGTCCCAAGCCGGTGCCCCGGTCCCTTTCTTTGGTGGTAAAGAACGGATCAAAAATGCGTTTTTGAACCTTATCACTCATACCGACACCGGTATCCGATACGG
>Ga0056119_1000045_pt1 | contig 31982 bp, 14 predicted proteins | sample WorMettaBAHAMAS1_FD_80076 | JGI IMG/M metagenome (GOLD analysis project Ga0056119, IMG submission 80076) | Marine gutless worms symbiont microbial communities from Max Planck institute for Marine Microbiology, Germany - Olavius tantulus BAHAMAS.1 ...
ACCAGAAGATTGCGCAACTAAATGTAAAAGAACAATGAAACACGAAAAGTGTTACCTATGTCTCCGAACACGTGTCACCCTTGTCCCCGGTCCGTACAATGGGGGAGGCGCGGTGGGGGTGAATGAACGGTTGAATACCGCAGCCTTAGTTTTGTTTATAGGTCCGCTATTCAAAACGCCGGAGATGGAGGACGAAGAATTCAGGCTCGATGTTCTGTGTGAACTGCAGTGTCGGGGCGATATTTGCGTCGTGTTGTTCCCGCCTGATCAGGGACAAGCTCTGGAGGCCGTGTAGTGTTCTATTATACCGTAAAGATCTTGGCGTCTTTTGTCATTCCGGCGGAGGCAGTGGTTCGACCGGTTCACCACCCTGAGCGAAGTCGAAGGAATATCCAGAAGTCATAGGAATTTGCGGATTCCCATTCGACTTTGCTCATTTTTCTAATTGCGACACACTCTGGCATGCTGGCATCGTGTCACATCTCTCTCTAAAGAGATCTGGATTCCGGGTCAAGCCCGGAATGACAAAACTATCATATTTTTATTGCGATGGTTCGCAGAAAAATTTCTTCTTCAATAGCGACCTGCCTTACCGTCTTATCTCAGGGGTTTTCCAGGTCCATAGGCCCCGATGATTCCAGCCAAATGCAGCCGTTCCGTTTCTGTGTTGCGAGCGTTGGTGTTCTTTTTTCATTGGGCGATATGCCGATAGTAATGGCATCTCTCTCTCAAATCTACACTAAACGAGGATTTCAAGACCCTATCAAAAATATTTATTTTTTTCTGTTGACTTCCTAATTATTAGCACTAGGTTTCAAAAATGTGAACCTATTCACAGTTTCATTCGGGTTCATTTTACTTACTAAACATTGCCACAGGGAAAGATCATCCGGTGCCACAAATACTCTTTTTTGATTTCCAAGAGTGTTGATCGTTGATGTTCCCCTCCAAAGTGCGATTCAACAAACCTCGTTCGATCTGTTTCTCTCTCGCATCTTTCCCTTCTAACATAAACAGATAAATCAGTGCATGACGGGGTCCTCCTGGTGTTCATAGGAGGAGGCGGCTCGCGGTTGTGTCAAACTTTCAATCGTATCCCGATGACCGGGATCGGTTAAGAACGTCGGAGTACGCCATGGGGACAGTATCGGTACTTTCAGAAAAAACGTGCTTTGATAGCAAATGGCTCATCGTCAATCTCTCCTTTCTTCTCATCGTTACCTTCTTGCTTGTCAGCACTCCCGTTTCTGGACAGCAGATCGGATTGAGGCCTGATCAACATCTCACTGCACGGCCACACGATCATCTCGTTCAATCCGTACTCCATAGCTCTAACGATCCGAGTTATCAGCCGGGGAAATCTTTGCCATGAGAATGATAAAAACCATCCTTTATCTCACCAGCATACTTTCGGGTGCATTGTTTCTGTCAGCGGACGTCGACAGAGCAAATGCCGGAACACTTGGTCCGGGTTGGCATACTGTAAAAACAAAACGCGTGTCGCTGAAGGAAGCAAGTGAATACTTCAAACAACGTAAGCAGGCTTTAGCCGAATCTCGCGTGGACAGCGCTGGAAGTGGAAGGCCTGGCCGTCGCGCACTCGGTAGTCTGTCCGCAGCATCAGCTGAAATACATTCACCTGAAATCCAGGAACTTGCACGCGGTCTTCAAAACGATCCGGTCGCCATATACGAATTTCTGCTAAATCACATTGATTACCAGCCGTATTTCGGTTTTCGAAAAGGACCCACCCTCGCTTTCTTGGACGGTGCCGGGAATGACTTTGATCAGGCCTCTCTTATGGTGTCTCTGCTTCGTGCAAGTGGTTTCGAGGCACGGTACGCAATGGGTTTCATGTCTATGCCGGTGGGCACACTTGCCAACTGGCTCGGTGTCGAAGAAAACGGTGATATCGTCGAAGACGTTTTGATCAATGCGGCTATACCCTTCACAAACGCTATACACGAATTCGATCAAAGTCTTTATAACGTGTTTCGAATATGGGTCTGGCTGACAGTTGATGGCCAGAGCTATCAGCTCGATCCCGCTTTCAAAGAGTACCGGCAGTTTTCGACAGCAGATATTGGTCAGCTCCTGAACTACAATCGCGATGTTTTTCTTTCGGCTGTACAGCAAGGTGCCACGGTTACGTCAGATTATGTGCAAAATGTGAACGACGCGGTGCTCAGGGCCAAGCTAACAGAACACGCGATGCAGCTGGCTGAGGGTCTTCGCGAGCAGTATCCCAACAACAGCTTGGCGGAAATCACCGGCGGCAGAGAAATTATTCGGATGGAACTCTCCGAGCTCCCGGTTACCATGCGGTTCTCCGCATCAACGGATGAACTCTGGGATGAGATCCCCATTGCATTTGTAGATACCTTCCGTGTCCAGCACCAAGGCATCGACCATACCTTTAAAGTCTTTGAGATCGGCGGCAAGCGTCTCACCATCACATATAGCGGCAATAGACCCCGACTTCGTTTGAACGGCGAATTGGTGGCCGAGGGGAACGTGACCACACCCGGAACCGCTTATGAAGCGGTACTTACCATAGATCACGCCCTGCCTGCTGAAGAAGGCACGTTCTCCGATCAGACGGTAACGGCTTCGCTCATCAGTAATCCAAGCCACGTTTACGTTGTGGTCAATGGGCTTAGCGTATCTGCACGGACCATTGAAAATGGTCAGGCCAGGCTGGCTGCATACCAGAACCAAGGCCTCCCGACCGACTCGGAACAGATCATCGGGGAGAGTTTAAACATTCTCGGCCTGAGATATGAGCGGCAGTCGCAGCTCATCAGTGACCTTCAGGTCCGGACCCGGGGCGTGATGCGATTGCGCCATCATTCCTTCGGATGGCTGAAACAGGAAGACTCCGTGTCCGTCGATTGGGGAGGACTGGTGACTACAATCTTCAAACGGCGAAGTGACGTATTAGACAAAGATGTGACCGTGTCAGATTACATTGGCTTTGCCGTGGAAAGCGGCTTGGAACACGGCATAATCGAGCAGATGTTCGGTTTTGGGATACCGGGCCTTTCCACCATTAAGGCGCTCTGGATTCAGAACCAACAGGGAGGGAAGGTCTATCACGTCAAAAAGAGCGATATCGCTGGCATCATTGGTGTGCTAAACAGCACTTATTCAGCATCTGATGTAAATGATTTTCAGAAAAGTGTCGATGAAGGCGCCTGGCTGTTTGTTCCTGAAAAAGGGGATCTGGTTCTGGACCAATGGCGCGGTTCCGGATACATTGAAAATTCGCCTTCTGCCTTGGGCTTTCTCATACAGGGAGGTTTGAACGGCGGGCACTCCTCCAGGCCGAACTTTACCAACCATGACCGTATTCATGCAATGCGCGTCATAGACCCCCCCGGTTCTCCAAAGCCGAGACCCCGTTGATCTGAAAACCGGGTTCTTCACGTTCGAAAATACAGATCTGGCGTACAATGGCGAGCTTCCATTGGGAATCTCATTCACCAGGAGTTACAACAGCGGATCCGGAGATGAAGTCCGAGCTCTTGGACCGGGCTGGTCTCACGACCTGGATCGCTATCTGACGACTCGAAGCAATGGTCTCGTCTCCCTCGGAGATCGCGCGCCTGTGGATGCGGTCGCCGCCCTGACCTACGGTTACATCTTCATGGATGTCGTAAACTATTTGGTCGGGTGCCCCGCCGGCGACTGTGGCGCTTACAACCAGGATGCATTGGGTCACATGCTCATGGTGTTGGGGGTGAAGTGGCTGGTGGATCAAACAGTCGATAATTCAATTGTCGTTATAACTGGTGCTGACAGCCAGGAATTTGTCCGTCTTCCAGATGGCAGTTTCTCATCTCCCCCCGGATCTACGGACATACTCGTGGATGATGGTGACGGTACATTTACGATGGTGGAGAGAAGCGGAACTAGACATTCCTTTGATGCCAATCATCGCTTGGTGGGGGTTAGGGATATCGCCGGCAACGAGGCGCTGTTTACATATGAAAGTGACCGATTGGTGAAAGTGGAAGATGCTTACGGCAGAATCTTCGATCTAACGTACGAAGGCAACCTCATCACCTCGATTACTGATTCTGCCGGTCGTGTGATCCGTTATAGCTATGATGCGGAAAAAATTCTCACCGATTTTACGGATCCGGAAAATTATAATTGGCGGTACACCTACGATGAACGAAACCGGTTGGTATCGGTGATCGACGCCGCCGGCAATACCACAGCGATCAACCACTATGATGATCTGAATCGGGTAATGCGGCAGGAACTCGCCCGACAAACCGGTTTTGCTACATATAGGTTCTACTACTCTGAGTTTCGTTCAGTCGAGGAAGATCCGGAAGGTCATCAGACGATCAACTTCTTTGATAAACAGGGCCGAAATGTCCGTATTCAAAATCCGTTAGGGCACTCCACCCGGACCGCTTATGACGGTCAAGATCACGTAATAGAGAGAACCGACGAACGGGGATTCACACAGCGATTCGAATATGACGGGCGCCACAATATCATATCTCGCATAGACGAGACGGGCCATAAGACAAGTTACACTTATGATGAAAAGGATCGACTCACAAGTGAAACCGATCCCCTGGGGCATACCCTTGAATTTACATATAACTTTCTTAATCAAGTCGTCGAGACGCGGGATCCACTCGGAAATACCACATCGCAGAATTACGATACACGAGGCAGGCGTATCCTTTTTAGGGATGCTGACGGATTTGTCACCCGATTCACGTACAACGACTATGGTGAAGTGGCGACGACACGAGTTCATAGTGACCCACCCCTGGCCGAAAGCAAAGACATTCTCGGAAATCTAATCAGCTTAAACGACTCAGAAGGGGCAACCACAACATTCGAGAGAGATAGGCGCGGTCTTGTAACGGCGGTTATTGATCCCCAGGGAAGACGCACCACAAACGTTTATGACGCCGTAGGGCGATTGAGCAGCACCACCGACCGAAAAAATGAAACGACTACCTACACCTATACGGCGACGGGAAATATCTGGACCGTTACTTACCCCGATGGAACTACCGTAAGTCATACCTACGATATCCACGACCGGCTTATCCGGGTCTCCGAGCCACTGGGCGATACAGTATATACATACGATGCTGTTTCCCGCATCGTAAGCATTACTGATCTTCATGGATTTAGGGTCGCATTCGCCTACGATGAATCCGGCAACCTGGTTGAACTAAGATACCCGGGAGATAGAGCAGTTGACTATAGCTACGACGCTCTCAATCGAGTCCAAAAGGTACGGAACTGGCTTGGAGAGACTGCAAACTATTCATACGATTCTGCAGACCGTCTTGTTTCCGAAACGAAATTTAACGGGTCCACAGCTACTTACCAGTATGACGCGGCCAACCGGCTTATTGGTTTGAACAATACAGAGAGTATAGGGGATCTTATCGCTAAATATGTATTGACCCTCGATAGACGAGGAAATCGAACTCGAATTCAGGCGGAAACCCCGATTAACCCAAAAGGGGTGACTCTCTCGCAGTCCTATGCCTACAACCCACAAAGGAACAGACTCGTTTCAGATGGATCTCGGACGTACAGTTACGATAACGAGGGCCAGCTCCAGTCCGTCAACGATGATCGAACCTTTCATTTTAACGAACGTCGAAATCTTTCCAGTATTAGTGGCAATTTAAATCTTGCGTATGTTTACGACTCCCTTGGCAACCGGTTGAGTCGAAGTGAGGGCGGAAAGGAAACTCGATTTATTTACGATAGTAGAGGAAACCTGATTGCCGAAGCGGACGTCGATAATGCGATCCAACGATACTATATCTACGGGAATGGCCTTCTGGGGATGATAGAATCAAACGGATCCAGTTATAACTATCATTTTGACGGTATTGGAAACACTGTAGCCATAACGGACAGAAACGAGAATCTCGTGAACCGCTATGCTTATACCCCTTTTGGGAAAATCGACAATTCTATAGAGATAGTCGAGCAACCCTTTACCTTCGTCGGACAGGAAGGTGTTATGGATGAAACGGGAGGACTATATTTTATGCGGGCACGCTACTACGATGCCGATATAGGCCGTTTCATCAGCCAGGATCCGATTGGATTCGAAGGCGACGACGTTAACCTGTACGCCTATGCCGGCGGAAACCCCCTCAGGTTCATTGATCCCACCGGAACCTCGAGCAAGGCGGTTTCAATGTCAAGGTTGGACAGGATAAGACAGGAGAAGGTAAAGATTATTTACGATGCTCCCCAGTCGACATCCATAATCAATACCTTGAAAAGCAAGTTGAGAGAAGCTCTATCACCAAAATCAAAAAATCCTGGTGAAACTAAAATTATTCGGTCCCGCACTGCTCATTTTGGAGTGAGAGGATGATTATAGACTTATTCAGAAAACAAATACCATCTGCTGACCCGGGGCAACCCATTGGCAACAGTCGAATCATTCCTTTGATGCTGCTTCTGGCCATCCTGTTTTGGATATGCCCGCAGCATTCCGAAGCGAATGACAGGCAATATGTTTACGATCATCGTGGTCGGCTGGTTGAAGCCAGCGATGATAGCGGTAACAAGATAGAATACTCCTATGACACGGTGGGCAATCGCACAGTAATCACGGTTCTTCCCGGCACTCCAGATGTTCCAATTTCAGTAACCGTCACAGCGCTGTCTGTCTCCAGCCAAGTTGCTACACTATCCGCACTGATTGCACCGAATGGGGAAAACACGAGTGCATGGTTTGAATGGGGCACCACGGAGACACTGGGTAACAGTACTGATCCAATACCCTTGGGAAGCCCATTGGAAACTGAGAGGATCGAAGCCGAACTGTCGGGTTTAACTCCAGGTACCACCTCTTTCTATCGGTCCGCAGCTTCCAGCAGTGTCGGTACGACACATGGTGCGGTACTTAAGTTCACCACTTTGTTGGCGCAAATGACCGATCTTCAATTAACCAGATCGACGGTCCCCGAATCGGCGATAGTTGGTGATTATAGTTACGCTCTGTCTGTAACCAATAATGGTCCGAGCGGTGTCACCGATGCAAAGGTTATCGAGCACCTGACCGGTGTCGCAGATTTCGTCTCTGCCGTGCCCAGCTCGGGGACCTGTCAGATAGAAGGAGAGGTTGCTACCTGTGAGTTTGGAACATTGGCCAGTGGCACCTCCGCCGGCGTCGATATTGTAGCCCGCTCCATTCAGCCGGGCTGGCTTTTCGCTTTCGCACAGCTTGAGAGCGTATGGGCTGACCCTGTTGCACAAAACAATTTTTCCATTGCTATCCTCCAATTTGTATCCGTAGACACCGATGAGGATGGCGTGCCGGACGAAAAGGATGCCGACGACGACGATGACGGCCTTCCGGACGAGTGGGAGGTTTCCAACGGGTTCGACCCCCTTGATCCTGAAGATGCTTCAGGAGATTCTGATGGGGATGGATTTTCCAACAAGGAAGAATTTCTGGCCTCCACCAATCCCAAAAGCTCAGCTTCGATTCCGCTCTCTTCCAGTGCAGCCGGATGGGAATGGACCAATCCGATTCCCACCGGTGTGGAAATACATGGTATCGCTCACGGAAACAACAACACTGTAGCTGTTGGCTCAAAAGGTATCGTCCTAAGCAAAAACCCTGAGGGCGATTGGGTCCAACGGTTCTCCGGTACCAAAGAAACTCTTTGGAACATCATCTGGCTAGAGGATCGTTTTTTTGCCCTCGGCTCGGGGGTGCTACTTACGAGTCCTGATGGGATACAGTGGAAGCGGCCGAGTATTCCGTTTCTTGACATTTATGACATTGCGAAAAGCGGTGACATTTATGTTGCTGTTGGAGAAACAGAATCTAAAGGTGGCGTTCTCACAAGCATGGATGGTGAGACGTGGACAGAGCATGATCCGGGGACCAGCGCATGGTTAAAAGGAGTCATTTGGCATGAAGGGCAATTCATAGCTGTCGGAACGGATACCGATAACGACAAAAACGAAATATTAACCAGCAGTGACGGCATCAACTGGACGCAACAGTATACGAATACGTCTATAGATTATTTCGAAGATATCCTCTGGACAGGTTCAACCTATATTGTAACGACTGACTGGGAAACTTTTCTGACCAGTCCGGATGGGGCGAACTGGACTGTTAGGGACTCTCCATTCGTCAATATGCGCAGAATTGCCCGGAATGGTAATGTATTAGTAGGGGTTGGGGGATATTGGACGGAGCCTATAGAGGGTAAAATTGCCACTAGTAGCGATGGGATATCGTGGATCGAGCGCAGTATCACATCTCCCTTTTTAAGTGATATCGCATGGACGGGCTAGCAATTCATTGCCGTTGGTGATGCTGTCACCGTTGTTAGCGAAACCGGTGTTGATTGGTACGAAGAAACCCGGGCAGCGACGCGTCTGCGGTTGAACAGTGTCACAAAGACGGATACGAATTTCGTGGCTGTCGGGGATACTGGCACCGTGGTCACCGGTTTGGATGGAGAGAACTGGGTTCTGCACCCCGTACCAACGGTTAATACGCTCCTCGCAGTTACGACCAATGGGACGACGATCGTCGCCGTCGGGGCCGCAGGCACCATACTCACCAGTGAGGACAGCATCACCTGGGTTTTGAGGGATTCGAATACCACGAGAATTCTGCGGCGGGTGGTCTGGATTGAAAATCAGTTTGTGGTCGTCGGTGGCGAGGACGACCCGGGAAATCCAACACCACCGGTGATTCTGACCAGCCCGGATGGGATTGAGTGGACTTCTCGATTGGCAGGGGGTTTCGGAGGCCTGTATGATATCACATGGGACGGCGGTCAGATGATCGCAGTCGGAACCTACGACTCCGGCGCTAAAATGCTGAAAAGTTTTGACGGCATTTCCTGGGAGGAAATAAATGTTCCGGTTGGCAACCTGTTTTCGATCTCGTGGCAAGAGGGACTGTTTGCAGCCGTCGGAACAGGCGGACTGATAGTAACCAGCCAAGACGGTACAAATTGGACCGAACAGAACTCGTCGACCGATGCTTCTTTGTTATCCATTTCTTCCAGTACGAATCAGTTTGTGGCGGTCGGAGAGAAAGGGACTATCCTCTCGAGTGTTGACGGGATTCAGTGGTTGAAGGAGGAGTCCGGCATTGACGATCTAATCATCACCGAATCAAACCCATTTTCGCTCAATGAGATCGCTTGGGGCATTCCCCGGTTCGTCATCGTCGGGGACAGGGGCGCCATTCTCAGGACTATTACCCCTACCGACCTGAACCAGGCATTGGACAACACGGAGTTCTCCTTTGTTTCTTCTGGCGATGCAGGATGGTTCGGTCAAATATTTGTAGGCCGGTTTGCCGGGAATGCGGCCCAGAGCAGGGATCTTGACGATGACCAAACTGCCATTCTCCAAACAGGGTTTACAGGCCCGGGCAAGTTGTCCTTCTATTGGAAAGTTTCGAGCGAACAGGATTTTGATACTTTATACTTTTTTATCGACGGTGTACAAAAAGCAGCAATCAGCGGAGAAGTTGACTGGCACAAGATGACCTTCGATGTAGGCCATATAGGACCCGGATTTCATGTTCTCTCATGGGTATATAGGAAAGATCATGTTGTAAGCGAGGGGTTCGATGCGGGTTGGGTCGACCAGGTGATGTTCACGCCGACCATTTTATCTCCCACGGCAACAACGCAGGAGGCAACTTCAATAACAAGCGATTCAGCGACCTTGAATGCCACGGTAAATCCGAAAGGAGACCCCACAAGCGTCGTTTTTGAATATGGTGGCACGACTAATTTCGGGTTTTCCAAGCCCGGGACAAATGCGGGCTCCGGCATTGAGAATGTTTCATCGGTATCCACGATTACTGGGCTTACTCCTGAAACCACCTATCATTTCAGGGTTAAAGCAATAAACAACGGTGGGGAAAGTGTAGGGGAAAATATAACCTTTACCACCCTGGCATTGCAGCCTGCGATCGAGGTGATTTCACCCAATGGCGGTGAAACCTTGAAGGCGGGAACGATGCAAGAAATCAGTTGGTTCAGCGAACACGTGGAGAATGTGAAAATTGAATACTCCCTTGATGATGGTGCTAACTGGACCATCATTGCAGCCAGCACACCGGCAAGCGCGGGAAGCATTAGCTGGACGCTGCCGGATAGTACATCCAGAAATTACTCGATTCGGATCAGTGGCGTTGCGAGTCAGGACGTAAATGACACGAGTGATGACGTGTTTACTGTATTTCCTGCTCAGATAGGTGACGTCAATGGTGATGGTATTGTTAGTTTGAACGATCTCGTTATCGTTTTGCAGGTACTTTCAGATATACCACCGTCCGAGCCTGTGTTCCCTGAAGTGGATGCCAACGGCGATGGTGTGCTCGGCATCGAGGATGTGATCTTTTTAATGCAGCATATCTCTGGTTCAAGGCCCTAGCGGTAACAGCCCTGCTGTTTCCGGAAGGTCGATGCACAACCTAAGATCGGGCACTACATAGTTTATCAAATCTCTGGCTACAACCTGATTTTCATTCGCGCGCTTTTTTGCTCTTTACTAAATGACGCTGCAGGGAAAGATCATCCGGTATCGGAAATTGTCTCTCCTGAATTTATGGAGTGTTAATAGCTGGTGTTCCCCCCAAGTGCGGCTCAACAACCTAGGTCGATCTTTTTCTCACTCGCATCTTTCCCTTCTAACATAAAAAGATAAACAAGTGCATGACGGGGTCCTCCTGGGTGTTCACAGGAAGTGACGGCTCGCGGTTGTGTCAAAATTTCAATCGCATCCCGATGAACGGGATGGGTTAAGATCGTCGGAGTACGCCCATGGGAACAGTATTGACTTTTTCTAAAAAAACGCGACATAGCGAGATACACATATCTTTCCTCATATTCCTCTCTCTTACCTTTCTTCTAGTATCTCATTGTCCTCTCGCCTTTGGAGCTGAGGACCAACCATTCTTTAAAGGCGTGGGTGATCTTCCAGGTGGAACCTTCGAAAGTTATGGAGGTTATATTTCAGGTGATGGAATGACGGTTGTAGGCTGGAGTTATTCAACCCGCATTGAGCCGTTCTCCTGGAACACATTCGACGCTATCCAAGGGCTCGGCTGGCTAACACACGGCGGAGTGGGAAGTCAGGCCCGGGCATATGCCGCTTCGGCCGACGGTTCAATAGTGGTTGGATGCGATAGCTGCAACTTTCTGCCCGAAGCGTTTATCTGGGACAGCATTAACGGGATGCGAGGTATCGGTGATTTGCCTGGAGGAAATGATTACAGCATTGCCTTCGATGTTTCCTCCGATGGATCTGTTGTGGTGGGCCGAAGCCAATCTACCGCCGGCACGGAAGCCTTTATCTGGGATGCTATAAACGGCATGCAGGGTCTGGGGGATTTGTCCGGAAGCAGTTTTTACAGCACTGCATGGGGGGTGTCAGCTGATGGAACGATTGTCGTTGGACAAGGCACCGGCGATTCCGGAACACAAGCCTTTGTTTGGGATGGTACAAATGGGATGGATGGGCTCGGCGATCTACCGGGGGGTAGCTTTAATAGCAGCGCTCAGGCTGTATCTGCCGATGGGTCCATCATCGTGGGCTGGGGAAGATCAGAACCAGGGAAGGAAGCCTTTGTCTGGGACAGTGTCAACGGTATGCGAGGTCTCGGAGATCTTTCTGGGGGAGTTTTCGACAGCGTCGCGTATGGTGTATCGAGGGACGGTTCCAGGATCGTGGGAACGGGCAAATCCGATTCAGGAAGCGAGGCCTTTATCTGGGACGAAGTCAATGGAATGAGGAGTCTAAAGGACATCTTGACAGACTTGGGTCTCGATCTGACGGGATGGTCACTTTGGGATGCATACAGAATTTCAGACGATGGAAAGACCATTGCCGGAAGGGGGCAAAACCCCGATGGAAATAGTGAGGCATGGATCGCCTATCTCGGCTCAGCACCGGAAATATCCCTGTCAGCCGCAATAAATAATCTGAATTACGAAACGGATCCGGATGCCGATGGGTACTACGACACTTTCAGTTTTGACATTAGTCTAGACTTCAATATCGTGTCTGGCCCCGCAAACGTTTTTGTTCAGATTACCAGCACCGCCACAGGACAAAGTTGGTGGTCGGCGGATCCTATAAACCTCTCAAGCGGATCGGCGGCTAACAGCGCCACGTTCAATTTTGACCAAACTGATTTCCAGGATCGCTTCTCTGGCAATATTGGTCTCAATTTTTCCGTTAAGATCTGGGATCAATCGAAAAAACAAATTTTTTAGGGACCACAGAGGTAACCGGGGGACCGGTAAAGGCGGAATCCCAGGACCGGATAGCGTTTTTCAGCCCCCTCGGCGACTTGCCGGGCAGAAGCTTTTTTAGCGCTGCATATGGAATTTCAGATGATGGTAACACTGTAGTGGGTCAGAGTGACTCTGCCAATGGATCGGAAGCCTTCATCTGGGACAGTGTAAGTGGCATACGTGGGATGAGCGATCTTGCCGGAGGTGACTTTATTAGCCTTGCTTACGGCGTTTCCGGAGATGGAACTATCGTTGTAGGAAAAGGTTTATCCGCATCCGGAAGTGAAGCCTTTGTCTGGGATGCAGCAGATGGGATCCGTGGGCTTGGCGACCTTGACGGCGGGCTCTTCAACAGTCGAGCATATGCCATCACCGGAGACGGCTCTTTCATCGTTGGACAGGGGTGGTCCGCTCTAACATATGATGCTTTCATATGGAGTAGCATCGACGGGATGCAGGGGCTCCGTGATCCGGATATCGCCATTATTCCCAGAGATGCTTGGGCGATTTCGAATGACGGATCGACAGTGGTCGGAGAAGGCGCCTCGGCCGGGAATGAGGCCTTTATTTGGGATAAGCAGAATGGGTTGCGAGGCCTTGGAGATCTGCCGGATGGGAGTTTCGCGAGCGCTGCGCAAGCTGTTTCTACCGATGGATCCGTCGTGGCTGGGTACGGCTCATCCGCATCTGGCACGGAAGCCTTTATTTGGGACAATGACAACGGCATGCAGGGTCTTGGAGATTTTCCCGGAGGGGATTTTTATAGCATCGCTTATGGCGTATCTGGCGATGGGGCAATTGTTGTGGGGGCTGGCAAAACTTACTCCGGGTTGGAAGCATTTATCTGGGATAAAACCAACGGCATGCGGCGGTTGCATGAGGTCCTAACCGGTCTTGGTGTCGATTTGACCGGATGGACATTGTCATCTGCACGGGCCATCACACCGGATGGAAAGAGTATTGCTGGTTATGGCAATGGCCCAAACGGACTGGAAGCATGGATTGCGCATTTGGGTAGCGCCGTGCCGCCGCCAACTTATACTGTCACAGCCAGCGCTGGTTCAGGGGGCAGCATTTCACCCTCCGGAGAAGCCTCAGTCAGCGAGGGTGACAGCATCCAATACGCCATTGATCCCGCCTCCGGATATCACATCGACAACGTGCTTGTGGACGGTGTTTCAATAGGAGATGTGAGCGAATACATCTTTATAGACGTGACCGCCAACCACGCCATCGAGGCAACCTTCGCCATCAACAAGTATACCATAACGGCAACCGCAGGCGCAGGTGGCGGTATTTCGCCTTCAGGAACCGGCAGCTTCGTTCACGGTGTGAGTCCCACCTATACCATAACGCCATCGGAAGGTTACCACATTGCAGATGTTATCGTGGACGATGTATCGGTGGGTGCCCTGGCAGAATACACCTTTGCGCCATTGACTGCGCCACACAGCATCGAGGTTGTGTTTGCTATTAATACTTACATAATCATGTCGTCCGCAAGCCAGGGTGGAACCATTTCACCTTCCGGGGACGTCTCAGTTGAGCACGGACAAAGCCCGAGCTTCACCATAACCCCGGAACAGGGATACGATATATCTGATTTGGTGGTCGATGGCACCTCTGTGGGGCCTCAAAGCTCATATGTCTTCCAGAATGTTACTGAGGGACATACGATAGCAGCTGCTTTTGCCTCAAACCAATTCTTTGTTGAACTGACCTCCCCCAACGGCGGCGAACGTTGGAAATCCGGGTCTGTCCAAACAATTACGTGGACCAGCGCACAAGTTGAATTTGTAAAGATCGATTACACAGCTAACAATGGCACAAACTGGTATCCGATCGTCGATAGTACGCCCGCAAGCGTGGGCAGTTACTCCTGGAACATGCCATTGTCGTTCAACGGCGACCACAATATCTACAAGATAAGAATTATCGATGCGTCTGATCCGGCCGTGAACGACTGGAGCGACGCGACATTCACCATTTTCAAATCCATCATAACGTGGAAGGGTGGAGCCGGCCCGTTTTGGAGTACTGTAAGTAATTGGGACCCGGCGGTGGTACCGGGACCTTACGACATCGTAATCATTCCAACAGGAAGCATTATTTTATCGACCCATGCAGCAGCTAGGCTTGTCAACATAACCGGAGGAAACCTAAATCTTAATGGCAATACGCTCACGGTAAATGGGAATTTCAATCTGATTAATGGCACTCTGAAAATGACGGCCGAAGGCAGTGTTCTCGATGTTAATGGTGATGCCTCTTTTAGTGCCTTCGATGCGGGGGACAATTTCACGGAAGGCGTCATTCGGGTATCCGGCAATTTCAGCGTCCCCGTCGGTACAAGCTTCAGACCCACCGGAACCCACAAGGTGATCCTGGACGGCAGTGAACAGCAGACTGTTAAATTTGAATTATCAGGTCCCAGCTATGGTCATTTCCAGAGCCTGGAAATCAACAACCCTGCAGGGAGTAAAGCGTACGTGACAGTCACGGTCGCAGTCACGGCCGGGATCGTCACCGGCGGATATCCGATTACCATAGTAGGCGCTCTTGTGGACCCAAATGGGGGTTGGCAAGTGGCCCAAACGATTTTCCCGGACAACCCCGATATTCCAGCCAAGTTCTACAGCGATGTCACCTTCCAAGGTAACACACTATTATCGCACGATGTGGAGATAAACGGTACTGTAGTGATCGACTTTTCAGGCATTGTTGATCTTAACGGCCACACACTCGTAATACATGGCGAACTGTCCATTCCAAGCGGCGGAAAGTTGCTGATGAACAGCGAAACCAGTGTTCTTGATGTCAATGGTAATGCCACTTTCGGCGGCTTTGATGTAGGAAACAACCTTACAGCCGGCGTCACCCGGCTATCCGGCAGTTTGAGTGTTCCCATCGGCAATAGTGGCTTCAGACCCACTGGAACCCACAGGGTGATCCTATACGGCAGTGAACAACAGACTGTGGAATTTGAGTTAGCAGGTCCCGGCAATGGTAATTTCCAGAATCTGGAGATCGACAAGACAGGAGGATCCGTAGCCTTCATTAGTGATGCCTACGTTTCGGAGGACCTTATGTTGTCCAGCAGCACGGCCCTTCTGATTTCGAATGGCAAGACTTTGACGGTTTCAAATCGTTTGATTACACCGCCATCTTCAATGCCTACGATAACATCCCCGACGCCCGGAACGGATCGTTTCACCTTCATTGTCAACGGAGGAGTAGATGTCGATGGGTTGAACTTTTCCTCTGCCGACGCAAACGGACTACAGTTAAACAACGGCGTTTTCACTGCTTTCGACAATGTGAACTTCACCGATGCGGAGAACGGAGGGCGACACCTCACCATAGAACACACTTCACTCAATTCTCTTTTCAAAGGATTGACCTTCGATAATAGTTTTGGAACCGGGAATAATGTCTCCTTGACCGATATCGATGGCTGTGGAGACGTTGCTATTACCGTATTTGATGCTGATGGCGATGGTGCCGGCGAGTCATTCGAACAACAGAGTAATACCGCCGTGCTGAATTGGTCAGGCGATACGGACTAGGACGGGATGGCGGATGATTGGGAGCTCGCCTATTTTGGTGATGTGAATCGGGATGGAACCGGGGACCACGACTCTGATGGACTGACCGATGTGGAAGAATTTGAAAAGAGCACCAATCCAATATATAGCGACACCGACAGTGACGGTATGCCAGACGGCTGGGAAAAAACATATAGTTTGAATCCCCTAGTTGATGACGCTGAGGGGGATAAGGACTCGGATGGTTCTTCCAACATAAGGGAATACCGGGCTGGATCCAGCCCGAGTGATCCAGCCGAAAAGCCCAGTATTGAAATCGTTGTTCCAAATGGTGGTGAAAGCTGGAAAACCGGTACGATCAAGTCAATCACCTGGAGCAGCGCTTTTGTTGAAAATGTTCGAATTGAATACACCACGGATGACGGCGTTTCCTGGTCAGAAATCATCTCAAGCACCCCGGCCGCTGATGCAGCATATACCTGGATTCTGTTTGTAATCCCATCTGATAGCTATCAGGTAAGAATCAGCGATGCCTCCGATCCGAACTTGTTTGACTATAATGGTGACGTTTTTTCGATTTCTTCAGGCTATCCAGGCGACACTAATGGAGACGGATTTGTAGATATCGCTGATGCGATTCTGCTTATGCAATCTTTAACTGGTGCGCCCTTGTCATTTCCTATTAACATCGGGGCGGATTTAGACGGTAACGAAATCCTGGGATTTGAAGAACTACTCTATGCCTTGCAGTCCATCGCGGGTATGAGAGAAAGTGGGATACCACAGACCGATCAACCGCTGCTGAGGATCATTTCTCCTGTAGCGGAAGACATCGATTTGCCGGAGTCCTCTCAAGTAGCTAATGTTTCCTTTGAGTCTCAAATAGAGAATTTCGAGCCTAACGCCGGAGGCATAATTCAGGTTTATGTTAATGGGTTCCTTGAGCAGGAGTTGCTAACAACCTCCTTCGATTTAGAACTTGCGGCTGGTGAATATGATGTTCATGTGCGGCTGGTGGACGAAAATAAAAGGATTTTGAGTCCATGGGCGAAAGATACGAAAAAGATAAAGGTCAAAGGAACAGGACCAATTACGCTGTCGTTATCTGATACTTCAGCTATAAACTACCCCTATCAAGTGGTTATGGTTGATGTCTCTAACCATTTATTGCAAGAGGAGATATATGACACAACCATCAATGACGAGCAATTAACACTTGCCCGAATAAGTGATACGGTTATTGGATTCGTACTTCCGAACCTTCCGCCCGGGGAACATAACCTTTTCGTATCTCTTGGAGGGCAGGAGGTTGTATTGCCAGTCCTTGTTGGAGAGTTGCTACCGATTGTAAATCCGGAAAATGTTATCCTCTCTTTCAATAACGAAATGCACACAACCATTGAAAACCTGCTTGCCACGATCGAAGATACACCTGAGAATGCGGATCTGAGAGCCCTCCTGCAGAACACGAAAGATCAAATACAGGAGCTGAATGGCCAACTGAACTCTTTGACTCCTGACCAAATGCTCGAGCTCGCTTCATTCATTCGATCAAATTTTCTGGAGATGAATTCTGCAGCCTTGAACCAACGGCTACCTTTCTATATCCCGCACCAAGATGAGCACCATAATTGTCAGAATGAACGAGAGGATTTCTACACTGAATTGATTTCGTTTGCAGCAAGGGCAGCGGCCGCTGGAATCTTACTAAAAACAGCAGGAACGTCTATAACAATTCCAGGAATTGGAACGGTGCCCGCAATAGTCACTGGAGCGGTTGCTGGGATCACTCTTGCATCGGCAATAATAAGGATTCGCAGCACAGCTGACACCGCAGCCATTTGGGTAAAATGCGTATTCGATAACCCAATTTTTGAATTGTCAACAAAGGACCTGGGGCGTGTTTTTAGTTCTTCTCAGGATATATCGAACGTTGGTTTTAGCAGTTTTAAAAATCTCGAGGTTTCAATACCGAAATCCTCGAATGGCGAATTGATTTTCTACCACGACAATCCAGAGAACTTTACTGTTCATTTAAGATATGAGGCGGGTAATTCATACGACGAATCCCTCTTACGACGTTTTAAAATGACTGTTAACTCTATTTCCGATTTTCTACCTCAAAGCATCCTTGATTACGTGAACAATCTTGGCGGTAAAATAAAAATAGAAAAAGCGGATCCATCTTTATTTGACATAGCAAACATTTCTGATTCCAATATCGCGGGTCACAGTATGAAGAACGGAGAGAAAATTTCAATAGAGTTCTCTTTCATTGATACGAGCAGTTTGGGCGAGCTGGTTGAAGGCGTTTCTTTTGCGTTTGATCTGATCGATAAAAGAGACGGATTAACTACTACGTTCCAAGCTAAGCTTAGTCCAACCTTTCCCCAAATAGTTGTGAAGCGAGATGGAATACCACTCGCGAGCGGCTTCGGCGGGTACAATTTCGGCGATGTAGTCATAGGAAGCATCGCCGACAAGGCTTTCAGCATAGAAAATACGGGCAATATCGATTTGAGAATTTCCTATGTTCTACCTGTCAATGGACCTCCGTCGAAATTTACCATACCAGAACAACCTACCGGCACGATCCCACCTGGAGAATCTACGGCCTTCACGATAAGGTTTGATCCGTTAGCGGACGGGGATAATGAGAACAGTATAGTGATCAAGAGTGATGATCCCAATTTGGATGAATTCACATTCATCGTACGAGGTAGGGGTGTCGAATTCGAAGAACGTACTAAATTCAAGATTGTATGGTCAAACTGTTTTCCTGGAGTAGTTCGTCAGGATTATGATTACGACGGTGCCTACATCGGATCAGGTAGTGGGCTATCAGCCGATGATACCCTCAGGGTGTGGATGCACCAAAAAGGACCCGGGAGCCACAGCGCGATTCTTAGAATCGTCAATTATAACGGTCCTGGAACATATATGCTTGGGGACTCTACAGGCGGAGGGTCATATGGCGAACTTTACACACTTCTAAGTGTCGGAGACCAGTATACCTCGGACGATTTTACTGGGACAGTGACAATAATTTCAGATCAAGACGGAATTGTAAAAGGGAGTTTTGATTTCTTGGGTGCTGAATTGGGTGTGACGCCTCAGGACGAATGCGATGATCCACCTGGGCAAGAAATTTATAATTCTGTATTCAGGGTATCAGGGGAGTTTGAAATATGGAAATAATCAATGTGACTAAGACCTCATGACTCACATCAATTGGCCATTCACCAGGGGTGTATCGGCTCAATAATAAACGGAATGTTTTTGACTGTATCCGAAGGACGGAATTTACAAGTGATAGGACTGACCACCATCCCCTTGGCAGCATCTGAAAAGAAAAAAATCTGTTTTACTTGTTGACTTCACGATTATTAGTACTAATTTCAAAAAATGTGAACCCGGTCACAGTTTCATTTGGGCGGGTTTTACTTACTAAACATAACCACAGGGAAAGATCGTTCGGAATCAGGAATACTCTCTCTTGAATCATAAGAACATTGATCATTGATGTTCCCCCCTAGTGCGATTCAACAATCCTCGTTCGATCTCTCTATCGTCTTTCCCTTTTAACATAAAAAGTTAGATCAGTGCATGACGGGGTCCTCCTGAGTGCTCACATGAGTGTTCACATGAGGCGGCGGCTCGCGGTTGTGTCAAGCTTTCAATCGCATCCCGAAGAATGGGATCGGTTAAGAACGTCGGAGTACGCCCATGGGAACAGTATTGGCTTGTTCGAAAAAGAAGCGGTTTGAGAGAGACCTGTTCATCCTTCTTACCTTTTCTTCACTACTTATTATCACCTTCCTGTTCCTCAGCTCTCCTGCCTTTATGCAACAAACCCACTCTCTTAACGGTCTGAATACAAAAGATAACGCAATGATTCCGGATACCGTTGAATGAGCGGCCTGCATGAGAAAGGTCTTGATCTATTAGAGGAGGAAAGTTCGATCATGAACACATTCACTTTACAAACTTGAACTCGTTGAAAATACGAGGGGTTAAGAATACGACGAGTCCTTGAATGCCAACACAAATTCGGAGTTAGAGAGATGGGAAAGCTAAAGCATAGGTTGGCCTATCGTAAGAGACCAGGCAAATCAGCTCTGATGAACTTCCTCCTGCTTGTCTGGGTGATTCTTTTGATCAACCCGGCTCCCCTTCAAGCAGAGGTCACGGAGCAGGATATCTTGGACGCTATTCTGGGAAAACGTACTTTTCCCGAAGCCCAGCTTCAAGAGATGGATCTCAACGGAGACGGCAAGGTCGATGTTGCTGACGCTGTGTATTTTCAACTGTCTATTGCGAGTTTTGCAACGGCGGCATCAGAAGCCGATGAAAACACAGGGACACACGATGTTGTTGTAAACTTCAATAAGCCATTCTCCGGAATACTCAGATACACCATAGGAGGCACCGCAACACAGGGTGAGGATTACTCTGCGTTGTCCGGGACAGTGGACATTGATGGAAGCAGCGTAAGCATCCCCATACCTGTTGCGTCAGATACCGTTTATGAGGGCAGTGAAACCATTGTACTAAGTCTTTTGCCCGGCGAGAATTACCTGCTCGGTGAGGAGAGGTCTCATATCCTCACACTGAGAGACAATCCGAGCGCATCCAGTGCAAACTACCTGTTTATTTTGAGCAGTGAAACCTTGGGGGTCGAGGGAGATACCGCATCGAGGGAAGGCTTTCCCCCAACCTTGTTTTCACGGACAGCGAGCGTAAACATCACGTTTTCCCATAGCAGTGTCCTGGACGCCGCCTTGAATGTTCCCAAGTCAATCGGCTTTTCGGATTCAGTGACAGGATCGAACTCGATACCGGCCGCAACGGTTTCTTACGGCTCAGGGACACTTGAGCTCGTTTTTGAGTATGAAACCCAGTCTGAAAGTTTTGTATCTACTCCCAGCGCTACAAATTTTGATCCAGCCGCGCCCTCGTTTGGTGATGAAACCAAAAAGACGCTCGTGAGCAGCCTGACACTAACGGTAAACGAATTTGATATTTTATCTGAAAAATTCACGGATAAATTCCTGGAAGGAACCTTTTCGTTACGTATGTCGGGAGTATTGAACGAAGGAACCTCTCAGTTTTTCAATGGAAGGCTCTCAGGAACCATGCAGCAATGAATATAGATTAAGCAGGAGTTTTCCCATGAACGCCAAATGGATAAAAGCCGTATTTTCGATTCTTTTCATCATCACTTTTTGGATATCTTCAGCGAGCGGCCAAACAGGTTCACTGTTGGTTGTCATTCAGCCTCCCGATGCCATAAGCGAAGAAGCCATGTGGAGGGTAGACGAGGGAAGCTGGCAGGAAAGCGGCACCCTGATTCCAGGGCTTCCAACAGGAGACCACATTGTTGAATTCCAGAAGATTCCAGGCTGGATCTCACCATCTCCCGTGACAGTGACCATCTCAGAAAATTCCACAGAACCGGTCATCGGTACCTATGCCGGCTGGACAAATACATATTACGCCACTCGCGGTTTTGATTTAGATGATGACGGGCAGGTGGATTTTGTCAACACCGGCCAGGTCGAACTTTTAGCCGCAGAATTGCCTGACCAGCCGGAAGTATATCTTCAGAGCAATCTTGGCGGAATGACCGCACCGATGGCTTACTATCCAAACGTTCTCCGTGAGTTGACTGATGAGGGGCTTGAAGTATTGATAGGAAGCGACACCTTCGAACGCCCTCAGCCGGGCAGCGCCCTGGAGTTTCGAACGGTTTTGTATTCCACGTCTGGCGTTAACGCCCTGAAAGCCTTTTATACCAATGCTATCCAGTCATTTACACCAAAACTGCTGAAAGTTATATAAGCCGAAGAGCATTTCCGTACAGCCTTGAGCGTGAATCCATATTACGAAGATTCTTTAAACGCACTTCTGAAGACATATTACGCCCGGGCGGAAGGCTTTATGTTGATAGGAAACGATTATATGGCAAAAGCCTACCGGCATAAATTTGACCGTGCTCCTGATGAAACCCAGCCGATCGTTGAGCTGGAGATCGAAGATATATCGAGCGCCCTGATATGTTACGAAATCGGGTTCAGGGAGTTCATGAAACTCTTCAATTCCGAATTTATCGGCTTGAGTGACATCAGAAAACCGCATCTGGACATGGATCCGGAACAGCTCTTTTTCGAGCGCAGATTTCCCAATCCAAATGGACCCGGCTATGTGTCATTTGAGTCCTTGCGCGGCCAGAAAAATGCCATCGGCGTCTCATCCAGGGCCCTAAATGATGCAGGCGATGAAATCGGACCGATACAAGGCTCTCCCAACGTGGAAATAGAAATCAGTTCAGGCATCGGCGCCTTCGACACAAAGAGCCGGAGCCCTGCTGAGTATGAGGATAAACGCAGGAGCACCGCCGAATACAAGCGGACATTATCCGAGAAACGGGTTCTGAGCCAATCCGACCAATGGAATAATGTAGATGCGCCATTAAAATTGCAACTGCCGTTTATTGAGGGATCGCCCACCTATGAACCGGCAACCTCATTCACCTTGCATTTTAGGATAGACGCCGAGACGCCGGTCAAAACCGTAGAACTGGTCATTGAGTTCGATCGTGAGAAACTAGAGGTGCCGACCGCCCTGGCTGAGCTTGATTTTTCCAGCTCCGCTTTTTCAAGCAACCCGGAGTTTTACGGGCCGGGAACCTTCTACGGAGATATACAGATCCTTGCCAATCAGGTGCTGATAAAGGCGGAAGCCCCATCACAGATCACGGGCAAGGGGATTTCCATCGTGAAAGTGTCGTTTTTGATCAAATCCGGCCAACTGGGCGAATTCCACATCTATGCCGCAGGTTCAGCCGGCTCCCTGTTGTCGGGCTTCAAAGATATCGCCATCCTTTACCGGCTTGCCGCTGCCCATGCCAATGCCACGGCAGAAAAAGTCCGCAGGCTCTACAATGTGGGAAACCAGCAGGATATTCAAAGCAGCATCGATCTCATTCAGGAAGAAATAGATCGCATCGGAGCCTGGTTTGAACACATTCAGGCGCTGTTGAATAAGGCTGCCACTCCTGAGGAACTGGCAAACATCGACCAGCTTCAAAGCGCCATCAACCAGGTATCCAGCGCGTTGAACGGTTTGAGCGCCTTGAGGGAGTTTATCCGGTCCGGGGCCAACGTATTTGGGTATCCGGATGATTACGTGCCCTTTTACAACGCGGACGATGTAGACACTTTTGATGCTGTCCGCAATCTTGTTGTCGGATCCGGTGCGTTTACACCCCAGACCGCCAGCGGGTTTTTCGGTACCGCCCGGGAAGCGGAAACAACAGCGGTCATTTCTTATGACCAATTCCAGGACACCAAGGATCGGATTCGCGGCGAGATTTTTACGTTCAACGAGCAGACTGAGAACCGTCTGGTACAGATCGTAGGTCGGATCGACAATGAAGGCGAACCGAGTCTGAATGTCAACGACCCCATCGACTATGACATGCAGGCCTCGTCCAGAAACATTGCGTCAGAGGTCGGTCAACATGTGCTGCTTTTCCAACGGGCCCAGTCCGCGCTACAGCAGGCTACAGCGGATATTGCACAGTTTCTCGAGGACATCGAGCTTGAGAAAAGATTTCTTAGGACGCCCTCCAGCAACATGAGAAAAAAACCCAGGTCCTCGCGGAATACAGCGTGATGCAGCAGAATCTGGACCGTGAAATTGCTAAAGTGGTTGCTAAACAGACACGTCTCAATGCGGCTGCACAGGCAGCGGTTACAGCAGTTCAGGGCCAGGGCCTTGCTAAATGGGTAACTGGGGAGTCATTTGCTGCTGGTCTGGCAAGTGCAATTCAACTCGCCAATGGCATGGAACAGGCCCGCCTGGAAGAAAAGAAAGGCGAGCTTAAGGCCGATAAAACAATGCTGTCCTATGAGGAGCGCATCAAGCTGACCCAGATCGATACGGAAATTTTCAAGCTCCAGCAGACAAAGCACATCGAGCAGATGGTCAATGATGTGGTTCTCAAAGATATCTCCGCCCAGATGGCGGAGATCGATCTCCAGCTCGAGCTGGGCCAGCTCAACAAGCTCATCGCCGAGCGTGATGAACTTCTCGCTCAGCGCGGCAGGTCTCTGGCCAACCTGGGAGAGATGTCATTCGCCGACCCATCCTTCCGTCTTACCCAGTTCAACGCAATGAAAGACTCGGAGACCCAGCTCGAATTCCTAAAACGGTGGCTCTATTTAATGACCCGTGCCCTGTATTACAAGTGGGCCGTACAGGATGATCACGTGATCCGGATACAGGGCCTCCCCGACGTGGGCATCCACGACGTGCGGCGCATCCAGGTCGTTGGTGCGCTCAACGATAACATTTCAGGAACGCCCCTATCGGACGACATCACCGCGGCAGACTATGTCCAGGCGTTGCTCACCTTCAATGATGCCGGTCCGATACGGTCCATTACGAGCCCTGTTTCGATTAACCGGGTAAATTCAAACAACTCCGCCCGTTATTCACTCAGGGAGGATTTCTTGCGCATTGTCCGAACGGAAGACACCCCGGAGGAAACCCAGAGGGTGCGTGAAGCATTTCGAGCATGGCTAACATCGCCCGACCGGCTGGATGACGTCGGAAATCTCGTTATTGCTTTTGATACGATCGGGCACGTTGAAAACTACAATCTTCCGGTTAATGAAACCCGCGGAGACTGGACACATTTTGCGTTACGCTCCTTTTCCGCTCTGCCTCTATGGAACCATAAAATTACCCAGATCGGCGTGGCGCTGAAACCCGTGGGCCTCGCCTTTGTCCCGGGAGTCTTGAACGTCACCGGCTCCATCGAATACGGAGGCATAGGCTACTTGAAAGTGGATTCGGATTCGCAGGACGATTTCCGGGCCTACCGGATGCGGCAGTGGCGGGATTTGGGTAACGGCCGGTTGGAACCGGTCGATGTGCGCACCGTGGGTGTCACTATCCCCACAAGTTCAGCCCTTGAAAGTGCGGAAACCACCTACATGGTCCCGAACCTGAACGAGCGGCCGGTCGCGTCTACGATATGGCGGTTGAAGATATTGGCGAGCCAGTTGGGAAATATAGAACTGGGCAACATCGAAGACATTTATATTTATGTTTACTCCAAGGCCTACCAGAGGCAGTAGCAGGAAAAAGTCGCAAAGTTAAAAGGCCGTGAATGCAAAGCATGTGCACATATTACTTTCCGTACCGATACTCCTTTGGCTTTTATTAGGGGCTTCATCGGCGGTTGCAGGCGGCGGGGTGGACAAGTCAGGGTTGAGACCCCAGGTCCTAAATTTGCCTTCGGGACCGGGTTCTATCGAAGGCTTGGGGGAGTCCTTTGAGCCACAGCTAAATTCAGGAACGGCCGCCTATCAGGTGCCATTGGAGGTTCCGCCCGGTCGTGCAGGATTTTCTCCAGCCCTGGCTCTGGTTTACAACGGAGGCAGTGGCAACGGACCGTTGGGCATAGGATGGAGATTCTCCGCAAGCCATATCCAGCGCCAGACAGATAAAGGGATGCCCGTGTATGATGATGCCAAAGATACGTTTATAGCGAGCAGCGGCGAGGAGCTCGTTCTTGTTGGCGAAAACACTTACCGGTGTGAAAACGAAACGACTTTCGACCGTTTTGAGCGATCGGGTGCGGCATGGAAGGCGACTCACAGAAACGGTTCGACCTCTTACTTTGGTTTAAACGAGGGAGAAAGAGTTCAAGACGGCGTGAACATATTCCGGTGGCTGATCTCCACCTAGGAAGACACGAACGGCAACAAGATCTTCTACCACTACAACGAACCCGATGCATTTACCGGTGATCATGCTCCTGACGACGGTCAGGTCTACCTAGCGTCGATAGTCTTTAACCAGGACGCTGATCAGGGCCAGGCCATGCGAGTCGAACTTAAGTATGAGCTTCGAGTGTCCCGTGACCGGGTTTTTGACTACCGATCCCGTTTTCCGGTTCAGACCACCCAGCGATGCAAAGAAATTATCATGCTGGCATCCGGCCGGCGCGTCCGGTCTTACAAACTGATTTATGATCCGCAGACCATACCCTCTCGACTGTCCCGCGTGGAAATGTACGGGCGGGACCTATCGCAGGGGCCTCTCGAATCAATATTGAGTTTTAGGTACACCGAGTTTGAACTCAACACAGATATCACTGCCATGACTACCGGTACAAATCCTGCTGTGGGCCTCGCGATACCGGATGTCGACCTGGCAGATATGAATGGGGATGCATTGCCCGACCTGATTCACACCGGAGATGTCCATGAGGTCTTCTTCAACAATGACGGAAGGGAATGGAAAGAGCCATACAATGTGCCCGGAGGATTTACTGAAATCAAACTAAGCCAAACAAATACCATGCTCATGGACATGAATGGAGATGGTTTCACCGATCTGTTCAGCCAGTATCCGAGCATTAACGGCTACCGGTATTTCCCGGGTGGTCAATCCAATAATGGTTGGAATCTCACCCCAACGGAAATGGCGAACAGCCCGAATTTTACTTTTGGTGATATTACGAAGCCTGTGGATCTGGATAACGACGGTCGTACCGATATTATCCGTAAAGTCGAATTCGCCAGTGAAATCACCTGTGTCTTCAACATCAACGGTCAGATCATGTCCGGCGAGTTCATCATCGACGCGCCCAGCACCCGGGCCGAATTCAATTTCGGACCTGACGCATCTTCCGGCCTCCGCCTGGCTGACATGAATGGAGACGGCCTCCAGGATTTCGTCATACTCAATGGGGAAGGATATATCTGGTATTACCCCGGCCACGGCGTCACCATCGATTCGGCAACCCCGTGGCATTATCAGGGCTGGGACAGCACGCCGCGAGGCGCCTGGCCCCAGGGAGATACGAGCGCGGAAGGTTACCGCATGGCTGATGCGCCGGACAGCTTCGATGATCCTGATTTCACGGAAGTCACCAATTTCCGAAGTCTGCGTTTACTCGACATCAACGGAGACGGATTGAGCGATCTCGTTTATGTATCCAACAATCGCCTATTGGCCTGGTTGAATTTCGGAGGACATGCCTTCTCTCAGGACCCGTATGTTATTCCTGCCGTGTCGGACACGATTCCCGATCAATCCCCCGAGACCAACGTCCGTCTGGTGGATATGAATGCAAACGGCACCACTGACGTCGTGTGGAATCGCCAGACCGGCTTTACAGAAGTGGGGCATCCGGAGGCCACCTGGGTCTATCTTGACCTGACCAAAGGTGTCCGGCCCAATCTGTTGAAAGAGATCGATAACGGCATCGGAAAGGTAACCACCATTGAATACAAGAGCTCCACGGATTACCTGGTGGCCGACCGTGCCGAAGGCCGAGAGTGGGTATTCAAAGTCCCGTTTCCGGTGAATGTGGTCGCCCGCATTGAAGTCTTTGACGGCCGCAGCAGTACCTACGTTCGTACGATGACGTATCATGACGGTTATTATGATGGTGAAGAAAAAGAGTTTCGTGGATTTGCAGCAGCCGAACAACGAGATGTGGGGGATGCCACGGCCCCGGATCTGGTGATGGCCTATGCATACGATACTGGTCAAGAATATGAGGCTCTCAAGGGAAAGCCCCTGGAGATAAAAGCCCAAACGTTGAACGATGAGACGTTCTATAATGAACAGTATACCTGGGCCACCCGGACCCTTGCGGAAGGAGTAAACGGAGATGAACGGAAAGTGACCTTTCCATTTCAGGAGATGAAAATAAGAGATGTCCTGGAAAAGGGAAGTGGTTCACCAGTACAGCTCAAGTGGGAATACGAATATGACAACTACGGCAATATGACGCGTCGGGTTGAACATGGCCGTATGGATCCTGGCTGGGATGATGAGCGCGTCACCGAGACCACGTTCACCGCGGGGTATGATTCCGGTCTGAACCTCTGGATACTCGATAAGCAGGTTGAGCAGACTATCAAGGACGAAACAGGAAAAGCGGCCTCAGTAAAGCGCAGCTACTATGACGGGAGTCAGGGCCTCGGCACGGTAACCAAGGGAAACCTGACCAGGGTCGAAGACTGGGTGGGCGGCGAAGAATTTGTCATTTCCGTTCGAAACGATTACGACGAATTCGGCAACATCATTGCCATCTACGATCCTCTCTATCCGAGTGAGCCAGGCCACTACCGGACGATTACTTATGATGAAACCTTTCACACGTTTCCGGTGGCAGAGCACATTTATACGGGTTCTTTGCTTTTGACCATGTCGGCCTTATATGATCATGGGTTCGGCGTGATGACGTCCTCCACCGACTTCAATGGCCACACGACAACCTATGGTTACGATACCTTTGCCAGGCTCACGTCCATCACAAAACCGCCGGATACGGGCCACACACTTGAATACGAATATGTACTCTCCCATGATTTTCCCAACGGCAAGGTAATCAACTGGGTGGAAACCCGGCAACGGGACGGAAGCCTCGGTGATGGTTTCCTTGGATCAAGAACTTTTTTTGACGGTCTCGGTCGCCAGATCATGACCCGGTCTGAGGGGGAAGATTCTGGGCAGATCGTTGTGACCGATACAGTGCAGTTCAACTCCAGAAAACTCCCCTGGAAAAAATACCTCCCCTATTTTGACAATGGCTCGCTCGCATTTCAGGAACCGACGTTCAACAGTGGTTTTACCGAGCATTTCTATGATGCACTTGCCAGAGAGGTGCTGGTCAACCAGCCTGTTGGTCCTGAGGGAATTGTTTTCTCTACAACCACTTATAGACCGTTAGAAAGAGTCGTTAAGGACGAAGAACAGACAAGGTCCGGCTCAGCCAACCATGGAAACGGAATGCGATATGTGGAAGACGGTTTATTTGATAATGATGGGAATGGTAGATTGCGTGAGGTCTACGAAATTGTGAAGATCTCGGACGTGGGTGAACCATTAAGCGCCCCGGTAGAATGGAAAACCTCGTACTCATATAATATTCTCGATAATCTAACCGGCTATATCGATTCCCAGAACAATCAGAAGATCATTCAGTATGACGGTCTTCAAAGAAAGACCTTCATGAACGATCCTGATCGGGGCCACATGCACTACACCTATGACACTGCCAGTAACCTCATCAAAACAGTCGATGCCAAGAGCCAGGTCATCGAGTATGGCTATGATGGTGTCAATCGGTTGAAGGCAGAGTATTACGGTCTAGGCAAAGTGACTCCCGATGTCGAATACCACTATGATGTCTCATATGGACCGGTAGAAATGGGCTACCTCTGGCAGCAACCGAAATCGGACTTTATTTCCGATGCGATTCTCCACGATGACGAATATGATTCGGACCATGATATCAACAGTGACAACAATGTGGATGTGGCTGATGTCGTCAAAGCAAAAAGAGAGAACGTTCAGAGCATTTCCATATCCGCAGAGAATACTCTTGGCTTTCTTTCCTGGGTGCGGGACCAGTCCGGTGAGGAGCACAATTCCTATGACTCCCGTGGGAGGGTCAAATGGGTAATAAAACGAATAATGGATACCGGTTCGGATGATCTGCGGAATTTCTACACGTCCACTCGATACGATTCCATGGACAGGGTAACAAGGCTAACCTATCCAGACAGTACCTATGTCGATTACCAATATAATAGTCGGGGTCTTCTGGAATCTATCCCCAATGTGATCGAACGCTACGACTACAATCCTGCAGGACAGAACGCCCTGCTCGCGTTGGCGTGTGAAACGGTTACCACCTATGACTACGATCACCGCCTGCGATTGAGTCGCCTGCATACAATCCGCACCCGAGACAACCTCGCGCTCCAGGACCTGAACTATACCTACGACGGTGTTTCAAACATAACTGCAATATTGGATGGCCGAACCAATGCTCACCTTGACACCGTAGGAAACGAACTCGGCATAACATCTGCGGAAGCACGTCAATTTAATGCCACACAGCAATTCGTCTATGATTCGTTATATCGCCTGACCAGGGCGACGAATACAAATGTGTATGGATCTATTGACTATCGCTATGACCGCATCGGCAATATGGTTCTAAAAAATGCCGATCTTCATAATCCAGATCCTCTGATGCATCTTGGAACAATGAAATCCGGGGGGACGTCAGGTACTTTTGACAGAACAGGGCGCTCCCCCGGCGATCAACCAGGGCCTCACGCAATAACTGCCACCCAGAATGGACACGGTGGACCAATGTCATTTGTATACGATGATAATGGCAATATGGTCACTGAAGGAGAACTGACTTTAACTTGGGATTTTAAGGACAGGCTTGCCGTGTTGGTTAACGAGGCTAAGATAGCGAGCTACCTTTATGACTATAAGGATGCAAGAAGGAAGAAGACAGTTGTAGACTCTGGAGAAGGATCAAGCACAGAAATATTTTACATCGATAAGTCAGCGGAAATTCGCGGTAATAAATTGCTTAAATATGTCTACGCTGGCGACAATAAGGTCGCACGCTCGGATAATTTCTCTCCGGGGTTGAAGTATCAAGCTACTAACTTTTATCTAAACGATCATCTGGGTTCAACGCATTATTCTGTGACTAATGCATCGGTCATCAATGATCATATTGTGAATTATCCTTTTGGGTATCAACGAACCGCACAAATCCCACTAAATAGGGAAACAGCTGTAGATTATGGATTTGCTCAAAAAGAATTGGATAAAGAATCTGATCTCTACTATTTTGAAGCAAGATACTATAGCCCAGTAATAGGGAAGTTTATAAGTGTTGATCAGCTTTATGGCAATGACCTGTTGGCCAAAACATCAACAAAAAATCCTTTTTTTAACCTAAGAAATTCTCAAAATTTGAATTTGTACACCTATGTCCAGGGCAATCCAATGAAATTTATTGATGATTCTGGTGAGAGCCCTGCACTACCATATCTAATAAGTGTAGCAGTGGGAGTAAAAATAGGTTTTAAATTGGATGGTGTAGTCAATAAGATAAGGAGTATAAAAAAATCTATTGTCAGCAAGATTAAAAATACCGACACTGTGAAATATATGCTCAAGGGCATAGTGGCCAAGGGGAAAATTGATGGCAGAACCACTTCAAGTCTTGTTAAAGGTGCTGCCGCTGGAGCAGCTGCTGGTCTGTTCGGACTTGAAAAAACCAAAAGAACAATTGATTCAATTGTAAAGCCAAAAAGTAAATCCTCCAAGAGTCCCAAAGTTGAAAGAGAAATACCAGATCAAGAGTCATTGCCAAATAACGAACAAGAGCATGGTATAGAAGGCGTTTATAGCAAAAGAGAGATGATAATAGGTATAGGAACCCAAATGACTGGAGCTCGACAAAGGGATATTTATGAGAATTCATCTGAAATGAGGCAATTAACAAACGACTTAGATCAAATTCAAGAGTAATAAAATGGTGGAGAACCGGTACGCTGAGTTTGGGTGTCTATAACGGAAAAAGTTATCTATGGCTTCAAGCCTCATGTTCTGAAATAATAGTTCACTAAAATGTTTGAATGCGACTTGAGTTTATTTTCAAAATTTTACCTTAAATCTTCATTGCCGATCATTTAGAAAGTAAGGAGTATAAAAGCACCACTAAAAGTTAGAAAATGGGTCGTAAAATCATGAAAAAATTTATTTCTATTTCACTTCTCTTTTACTTAAGCATCTCAAGCTATGCATTTACAGAAACCACTGCTGTCCCTCCTTTGATCAACTATCAGGGTGCGCTAACAGATTCCCAGGGAAAAGGACTGACCGGAACAAAGAAGCTCGAGTTTAATATCTGCGACGCCACAACTGTGGGGAACAAGGTTTGGGGTCCGCAGGTTTTTGACAACGTGCCGATAATCAACGGTCACTTTAACGTCATCCTGGGCACCACCGACGATGAAGGTAGATCTATCACAGATGCATTCTCAGAAGGCACTCGCTTTCTTGGGATTAAAGTCACTGACGCGGGCGGTAGCTTGGCAGGAGTTTCAGAAATCACTCCACGACAGCAAATCCTCAGTACGCCATACGCCATTAAAGCAGCGCATCATTCCAATGTGATTCCACCCGGTACTATCGTGCCTTTTGTAGGCCCAAAAGAAAATATTCCGGTTGGATGGTTGCTATGTGATGGTTCTGCCGAAAGCAGTACCAAGTATCCCGCACTTTTTGCTGC
>Ga0056119_1000046_pt1 | contig 31869 bp, 26 predicted proteins | sample WorMettaBAHAMAS1_FD_80076 | JGI IMG/M metagenome (GOLD analysis project Ga0056119, IMG submission 80076) | Marine gutless worms symbiont microbial communities from Max Planck institute for Marine Microbiology, Germany - Olavius tantulus BAHAMAS.1 ...
CAGAGACATTGTGGTACGCGCTTTCCATGGCATAGTCGTTCTCCCAAGTGTAAACGATATGCCTGATGGTAGTGTTACCCATGTCTCCGAACAACTGTTACCTATCTCCCCAGTCTATACAGAGATGGAGGTGGAGATGGAAGATGACCTGCCCACCTCCCCGTTCGACATTGTAAATCAGTTTGTACCCGGAGGTTTGCACGCCCTGTTCTCCGGCCATTGTCCTTGCGATCCGGATAACGTGGGAAAGAATCTCATTTTCCTGGGGAGTCACATCATTGATACTACGGATGTGCTTGCGGGGCACGATCAGAAGGTGCACCGGAGCCTGAGGATGAATGTCCCTAAACACGACCAGGGTATCATCCTCGTATAAAAACCGGGTTTCGGTTTGACCGGCAACAATATTGCAAAATATACAGTCTTTATTCATTTTAGTTTATGTCCATAGCCTGTTAAGGGTTTTTTTATAAAGTGATACATTAAGCTCCTGGAGATACCGATGCCGGGATACTTCACATGCGCCGAACTGCATCAGGTGCTGAGTGGTGATCTGGCAATCCACAAAATCGAACTCCAGCTTCGATAAGCGTCTTATCAGGGTCACCAAGGCTACTTTTGACGCATTGCTAACCCTGGAGAACATCGATTCACCGAAAAAAGCGCCTCCCAAAGAAACGCCATACAAACCACCGACAAGCGCACCCTCCTGCCACGCCTCTACCGAGTGTGCATACCCGGCTTTATGAAGACGGGAATAGGCATCGATCATTTCCTCCACAATCCAAGTGCCTTCCCGTTTCGGACTGCGAATCACAGCGCATTCGGTGATGACGCGCCGAAAGGCCTTGTCATAAGTGATGTCGAAAACCGCTTTTCGGAGGATTTTTTGAAGACTTTTTGGGATATGCAGTCGTTCCGGGTATAACAGGAGGCGAGGATCCGGAGACCACCAGAGGATGGGCTCGCCGTTCTGATACCATGGGAAAATTCCCCTTCGGTAGGCTTCCAAAAGGCGTTCTGTACTGAGATCTCCGCCGACGGCCAAAAGGCCATCTTTTCTGGCGAGATGGGGGGATGTAAAAACAACCGCTTCCGGGAGCAGATAGACCGGCATAAATGACCCTTGAGCGATGTCTGGAATTTCGAAAGAGAAGGCATTCGAGGCTGGTCGTTGCGTCCAACCACCCCCGAGGATGTTATGAACCGGACCTGTCTTCACACCGCCGGTGCAGCACGACCATGTCTATCGTATACAGAAGGGTTCTACTGAAAATCAAAAATCAGTTCTTCGTTTTCATACCCCACGAGAACTTCGCCGCCTTTGGTTAGTTTACCGAAAAGGATGTGATTGCTCAGCTCGTTTTTTATCTCCTCCTGGATGACTCTGGACAGCGGCCTGGCGCCGTATCTGGGATCATGGCCCTTTTCCGCAAGGTAGCGCCGGGCCTGAGGAGTGAGGGACAGAACGAGTTTCTTGCCAGCCATTTGCGTGTTTAACTCCTTTATAAACTTGTCGACAATCATTTCCATAATTTCAACGTCCAAGGCATTGAAGGTAATGATGCCATCCAGGCGATTTCGGAACTCGGGGCTAAATACCTTTTCAATGGCCTTCATACCCTTGCTTTCCGGATCGAATTGGTTTCCCCCGAAACCGATGGTTTGGGTGCTCATCTCCCGGGCACCGGCATTGGATGTCATGATAATAATGACATTCCTGAAATCCGCCTTTCGACCCGTGTTATCGGTGAGTGTGGCGTGGTCCAGAACCTGAAGGAGAATATTGAAGATATCCAGATGGGCTTTCTCCAGTTCATCGAACAGAAGCACACTGTGGGGATGTTTCCGGATGCCGTCGGTCAGCAGTCCGCCCTGGTCAAAGCCGATGTATCCCGGCGGTGCGCCGATCAACCGGGCCACGGCGTGTTTTTCCATATACTCGCTCATATCGAAGCGGAGAAAGTGGATCCCCAGAAGACTGGCGATTTGCCGGGCGACCTCGGTTTTCCCGACGCCGGTGGGGCCTGTAAACAGAAAGGATCCGATCGGATGCTCGGGGATGCCCAAACCGGCTCGTGATCGCTTTATGGAGGTGACCAGAGATGCGATCGCGCTATCCTGCCCATAGACGACGGTCTTAAGTCTATCTTCCAGGGTCTCGAGCTTGGTTTTATCCGAGGTTGAAACAGACTGAGTGGGAATACGGGCCATTTTGGCGACAATTTTCTCGATATCCGAAGGGTGGATCTTCTTACGACGAGAGGATCCCGAGATTCGGACGTGGGCGCCAGCTTCATCAATGACATCGATGGCCTTGTCCGGCAAATAACGATCATTGAGAAATTTTGCGGAGAGTTCCACCGCCGACTTCAACGCGGTATCGGAGTACCGGATACCGTGATGGTCCTCGTAGCGAGATCTGAGGCCCTTGAGAATCTGTACGCTTTCGGAAATGGGAGGTTCCGAAATTTCGATCTTTTCGAACCGGCGTGAGAAAGCCCGATCCTTTTCAAAATGGTTTCGGTATTCCTCATAGGTCGTCGAGCCGATGCATCGGATGTCTCCCGTGGCCAGTACCGGTTTAAGGATATTGGAGGCATCCATGGAGCCGCTGCTGGTCGCGCCGGCCCCGACGATGGTATGAATTTCATCGATAAACAGGATCGCATCCTTTTTCTTCTTAAGGGCAGTGATCACGCCTTTGAGTCGTTGCTCGAAATCACCTCGGAACTTAGTCCCGGCTAGCAGACCGCCTAAGTCCAGCGAGTAGATACGAACATCTTTGACGATGTCCGGTACATGTCCGTCACTGATCATCTGGGACAGGCCCTCCGCCATGGCCGTCTTTCCGACCCCTGGATCTCCGACAAAGACCGGATTGTTTTTTCGCCGGCGGCAGAGCACCTGCATGGTCCGCTCCATTTCCAATCCGCGTCCGATCAGTGGATCCAACTTTCCGTCTGCGGCTCGCTGAACCAGGTCAATGGTAAAGGCTTCCAGGGGGTCGGTTTTTTTCTTCTTCTCCTCCCTGGAGGTACGTGCGAATCCGCCTTGATCCTGATGGAAGGGCAGCTTGGATACTTTGTGGGAAATGTAATTCAGGACATCCAGCCGGGTGATCCCCTGATTTTTGAAAAAGTAAACGGCATGGGAGTCCTTTTCCTTGAACATGGAGGCAAGAATGTCGCCGATGGAGACTTCCGCCTTTTCCGCCGAGCGCACATGATTCACAGCACGCTGGATCATGCGCTGAAAGCCGATGGTCTGCTGCAACACAAACTCATCATCCTCGGGCACACTTTCAATTTTGTCGGTGAAATAACCTTCAAGATCGGTTTTAAGGTTATCCACATCTCCACCGCAATTTTCGATAATATCAATTCCGGCCGGATCGTGGAGGATGGCAAAAAGCACATGCTCGATGCAGACGTATTCGTGCCGACGCTTTTTGGCTTCCCTTACGGCAAATCCAAGAGTGGCGCTCAATTCTTTACTGATCATGGTCTATTCTTTCTCCATGGTACACTTCAGCGGAAATCCACGGTCCCGGGCCAGCGTTCCGACTGCGTCCACTTTGCTCTCGGCAATGTCAAACGGGAAGATGCCACACATTCCGATCCCGTTATGATGGACATTGAGCATGATCCGGGTGGCCTGTTCCACCGATTTGTTGAATACATAGATCAGGACTTCGACTACGAATTCCATCGTCGTGTAGTTGTCATTGTGGAGCAAAACCCTGTATAGGGGCGGTTCGGTCACTTCCTCTTCTGTCTTGGAGGCAACCTCGTCATCCAGTTCAGGTGTTCGGGGGCTCATGGTTGTTCCACTCACACAGACAATGGACACAGGGTTGATGAACCGTGGCCCTTTGAATATTCATCACTATAATCATCGGTCATCGGTCTTGTAAAGGCCGTCCCAGCACATCTGTTGAAACCACGTTGATTTCTTGATTCAACGCTGCGTTTACAGGGGCATCAGCGACCGCAACATTTCTTGTATTTCTTCCCGCTCCCGCATGGGCAGGGATCGTTTCGACCCACCTTTTTCGCTGTTCGACGGACCGGTTTTTTCTTTGCCGGCGCCCCACCGTCGCTGCCCGAAAAAACCAGGCTCTGCTCCTTGGGTTTGTTCATGTTTTCGATTTCGGTTGGCTCCGCCAGCTGAATTCGGAACAAAATGCCGATGGTCTCTTCCTTGACCCGTTCGATCATATCCTGGAACATCTCGAAGCCTTCTTTTTTATACACGATCAGAGGGTTCTGCTGGGCATAGCCCCTTAGACCGATGCCTTCTTTGAGATGGTCCATGGAAAGCAGATGATCTTTCCATAGCGAATCCACCGTCTGAAACATGACGAACCGCTCCAGTTGCTGGAATTCGGTTTCACCGAAGACCTTTTCCCGTTCATTGTATCTCTCGATTACTGCATCATACAGCCACTGGGGAAATGCCTCGGAATTTAGCCCTTCTAGGGATTCCGGTGACAGCGCCACTCTTATGTTAAATTGCTTGAAAATGGCATCGTCAAGTCCCTTCAGATCCCAATCCTCGGGGTGTCGATCATGATCGGCATATTCTCCTGCGATGTGTTCGCATAGATCCAGCATCATATCTTCGATGGCAGGACGAAGGTCCTTTCCGTCAAGGGCTTCCCGTCGTTGCTGATAAATAACTTCCCGCTGCTGGTTCATGACATCGTCGTATTCCAGCAGATGTTTGCGAATATCAAAATTATGGGCTTCCACCTTGGTCTGCGCATTCTCGATGGCCTTGCTGATCAGGCCGTGCTCAATGGGTTCGCCCTCTTCCATCCCGAGTCGCTCCATAATACCGGTGATCCGTTCCCCACCGAAAATCCTCAACAGGTCGTCCTCGAGGGCCAGATATAAACGAGATGACCCAGGATCGCCCTGACGTCCGGATCGCCCTCTGAGCTGATTGTCGATACGCCTGCTCTCATGTCTTTCGGTACCCAGGATGTGCAGCCCGCCGAGGTCGGTGACGCCTTCTCCAAGCACGATATCGGTGCCCCGTCCAGCCATGTTTGTGGAAATGGTGACTGCCCCTTCCTGTCCGGCCTGGGCAATGATCTCCGCCTCTCCCTCGTGGTTCTTTGCATTCAACACCGAGTGGGGTATTCCCCGTTTCTTTAATCGCTTGCTAAGACCTTCGGAGACATCAATGGATATGGTGCCCACCAATACCGGTTGCCCTCTTTCATGGAGTTCCTAGATTTAATCCAGAGCCGCTTCGTATTTTTCCCGCTTTGTCTTGTAAATTACGTCGGGATAATCGTCTCGGATCATGGGCTTGTGGGTGGGGATCACCATGACGTCGAGGTCATATATCTTCTTGAATTCAGACGCCTCTGTGTCCGCAGTTCCTGTCATGCCAGCCAGTTTCTCAAACATGCGAAAGTAATTTTGGAACGTGATGGTCGCCAAGGTTTGGTTTTCATTTTCAATTTTAACATTCTCCTTGGCTTCGAGGGCCTGATGCAATCCTTCACTATAACGCCTTCCGGGCATTAAGCGCCCGGTGAACTCGTCCACAATGATGACTTCGCCGTTCTTAACGATGTAATCCACGTCACGCTTGAACAAGGTATGTGCTCTCAACGCCTGGTTGATATGATGGAGCAAATCGATGTACTTGGGATCGTACAGGTTATCCACCTTGATGATCTTTTCTGCCCGGGCAACCCCCTCTTCCGTCAAGGTTGCCGACCGGGCTTTTTCATCGATGGAATAATCGACCTCTTTTTTCAGTCCCGGGATGACGGAATTCACCTGATAGTAGAGATGGGTCGACTTTTCGGCGGGACCTGAAATGATGAGCGGGGTCCGGGCTTCGTCGATAAGGATGCTATCCACCTCGTCGACAATCGCGAAATTGAGGGCCGGCTGAACCAGGCTTTCCCGTTCGAATTTCATGTTGTCCCGAAGATAATCAAAGCCGAATTCGTTATTGGTGCCGTATGTGATGTCGCATCGGTAGGCGGCCTTGCGCTCGGTATCATCCAATCCGTGAAGGATGGTGCCAACGCTCAGTCCAAGAAATCGATAGATCTGTCCCATCCATTCGGTATCCCGGGTGGCCAGATAATCGTTGACCGTGACAACGTGTACCCCTTTTCGTGTGAGGGCGTTGAGGTAGGCCGGCAGGGTAGCTACGAGTGTTTTCCCCTCCCCGGTCTTCATCTCAGCGATTTTTCCCTGGTGAAGCACCACCCCACCGATCAGCTGAACATCGAAGTGCCGCATGTTCAATGTTCTCCGGGAGGCTTCCCGGACGGTTGCAAATGCCTCGGGAATTAGATCGTCCAGCGGCTCTCCTTGATCCAGGCGCTCGCGGAATCGGATGGTTTGGTGCTTCAGTTCCTCATCCGTCAATGCCTGAATGCTCTCTTCCAGGCTGTTTGTGGCTTCGACAATCGGTTGAAGCCGCTTCAGCTCCCGTTCGTTTTTACTGCCGAAAACCTTGGTTAATACGTTTAAGACCATGTACGGATAATCCTTCCGATAAGCATCAATTGTTGGCAATAGTATATCACATATTTAATGAAAAACCAGTTGCCTAAATAAAATCGCCAATCGATTTTATGGTGCGCAAAACCATCGTTGCATCAGGCAAGCGCATTGTCCGTGATGTTTGGAGAGAGCTTGTCCGCCATCATTCTGGCGGGCTTGTCCGCCGTTTTTTTTGCGGATTTATAGAAATTGTAATGCGTCATGCCGGACCCAGATACCCGCTGAAGCCAGGATCTTCGACCGGCATCCAAATTCGCTTTGCTTTTTTCTGGATTCCCAATCGATCCCGCCTTGGCGGGACTCAGGATGGTGCGCCAGCCGAACCACGTATTTCGAGGCCGTATCGCAATCGATAGAAGCCGTCATTCCGGGCCGGTCCCGCGAGTCGGGATGAGCCTGCCTGAGGCAGGTAAAATCCGGAATCCAGAGAATTCAATGGTTCTGGATTCCTGCCTCCGAAGGAATGACATCAAACAATTCAGTTCTGTTGGATAGGTAGAATGGGGTTTATACGGCAGAATTTAGTTCAGGATGTACTTCCTGGGGTTGACGGGGACGCCATTGAGCTTGACTTCATAGTGAAGATGGGGACCGGTGCTTCGGCCGGTGTTTCCCATGAGGGCAATCGCTTCACCGCGCTTTACGGTTTCGCCACGCTTTTTGAGCGCTTTCTTAATGTGTCCATAGCGGGTGACAAATCCATGTCCATGATCGATCACGATTACCATGCCGAGCAGGCCTTTTCTACCGGTATAGGCCACTACGCCATCGGCGGTGGCCACAATCGGGGTGCCGGACCGGTTGGCAATATCCAATCCCTTGTGGAATTCCCGGAGACCCGTAAAGGGTGATTCCCGATAACCGAAGGTCGACGTCACCCAGCCGTCCACGGGACGGATCGCTGGGGTACAGGCCAGCAGATTTCGCTGTTCCTCTAAAGAACCGAGCAAGGAACTGAATCCGCTCTCCTGATTCATGCGGGCCATTTCTAGCTGGTCCGTCTGCTCGTGCATCTCACGGATCAGGCTGTCGTGGCGCTCTTGAAGCGGGACAGTGGTATCCAGATCTTCTGGTATGGAGCCGCCGATACCGAATAGTCCGTCCTGGTTATCCCTTCGTTCAATGTTGGCGATAATCCGGATCTTGTTTTCAAAATCGTGAAGTGCCACCAGCTCATTTTTTAATTGGTTGATCTCAGTGGCAAAATTTTTAATCTGATGTCTTTGGGTGGAGATCTCTTCTTTTTTGGAATTCAATTCCTGGAGCAGGGCCTGATTGTTGCCCTGGGCGAACTTCACCTGGGTGTAATCGTATACCAACCAGCCGACGCCGGCACATCCCAGCATCAACAACACCGCTAAAGACCGAAGAAAAGATCGAGATACCGTAATTCGTCGTATCGGGGTACCTGATGTACTCAGAGCAATGAAGGATATTTTGTCGGCCATAATTTGATCAATCCCTTTTTTCTAATGAGATCAATAACTATGAACATCCCCCGGGCCGGCTATGCCAGATTTTTTAAAAAAAAACCCTGGGCAGCTTTACCCAAAGGTTTTGTTGGTACTCGCCTTCGGCAACCTGGCAATCTTGGCCTGTCGGCTTTAGACCCATGGCTTTGCGCCATCACCTTCCGGTGATTTTGCCCTTTCGCAGTTTACGCATATTATGAAATGGATAAACTAAAAAAACAAGAATGTCAAGAAAAATCCGAAAGTTCGTTCATTTTGGGCGACCGGAGAACGAGCATTTTTCGGATCACCAGATGACGGGTGGGACCTTACCACAGGATGATCCCACCCGTCAAATTCATGATCTATTGGATCCCCAGCTTGAACTTGAGGGATTTGAGTGTGTTTTGCATCAGCATGGTGATCGTCATGGGGCCGACCCCACCGGGCACCGGTGTAATGGATCCGGCGATTTCCTTGGCCGCGTCAAAGTCCACGTCACCCTTGAGGATGGCAACCATCTTGTTAGGATCTTTGGCGCTCGGTTTTTCGCCAACCCGGTTGACGCCGACATCGATTACGCACGCTCCCGGCTGGATCCACTCGGGCTTGACCAGGCCAGGTACTCCAGCGGCCACGATCAGAATATCGGCACGTTTGCAGTGCGCCGCAAGATCTTTGGTCCGTGTGTGAACCACTGTAACCGTTGAATTGGCGCCGGGCCCTTTCTGGAACATCATGTTGGCAATGGGTTTACCAACGATATTTGACCGACCCACTACGACCACTTCTGCGCCGCTGGTTTCCACACCGGCACGCACGATCACTTCCTGAATTCCCGCAGGCGTGCACGGCGGAAATTTTACCTCATCGCCCCCGATCATGAGCCGCCCGACATTGACCGGATGGAAGCCGTCCACGTCCTTGTCCGGATCGATGGCATTGAGCACCTTTTTATCATCGATATGCTTGGGCAGCGGCAGCTGAACAAGGATTCCATTAATACTGTCATCGTTATTGTATTTGTCGATCAGGGCCAACAAATCCGCTTCGGAAATGTCGTCTGGCTGGGAATCCTGCACCTCTGTGAACCCGAGCCGATGGGCGGTCTTAATTTTGAGCGTGACATAGGAAATGGACGCCGGATTCTCGCCGACCAGGATCGTCACGAGACCGGGAACAGCACCGTGTTTCGCTTTAATGTCCTCTACCTCTGCAGCGATCTCCTCGAGAATCTCCTCTCGGATTTCGGTGCCTTTAATCAGTTTCGCCGTCATGTTCTCTCTCCTTTCCTCAGTTGGTTTTCGGTTGTTAATAATATATTTAACTTCAATTTGTTAATATATTTTATATGATATGACACATGAACTTATAAGGGGTAGGGTATCTGGTCGAGCCCCTCACGCTGATCAAATCCGAGCATGATATTCATATTTTGAACCGCCTGGCCGGCAGCTCCCTTCACAAGGTTGTCGATGGCCGAAATCAAAATCAGGCGCCCGCCTCTTTCGATCTTACAGCCGATGTCGCAATAATTGGTGCCGCGCACATGTAGCGTGTCCGGAGGACGGTCCGAACTTCGGATCCGGACAAAGGGCGCACCCCGGTAAAACTGTTGAAGCAGATCGCGCACCGCATCATCCGACCGGCGTTCAAGGAGACGGACATACAATGTGGTCAACATCCCCCTGGATTTCGGGACAAGATGGGGGACGAAGGTGATCTGTACCGGAACGCCGGCCTCTTTTTCAAGCACCTCTTCCATCTCCGGCGTATGACGATGGGATCCGACTTTGTACGCTTTAAAGGATTCCTGAACCTCACAAAAATGGGTCGTCAGAGACGGGGACCTGCCGGCGCCACTCACGCCGGATTTGGCATCCGCCACAATGCTGTCCAGATCCAGCCAATGATTTCGGATGAGTGGAATCAGCGGCAGTAACACGCTGGTGGGATAGCAGCCTGGATTTCCGATGAGATTGCTTTTGCGAATGTCATCGGTGTAGATCTCGGACAACCCATAAACCGCCTGTTCCGTGTAGGTACCCGCAGAATGGGGTTGATATACCGCCTCATAGCGGGGGACATCCCGGAAACGGAAATCAGCGGAAAGGTCCACCACCCGCACTCCCCTTTCAACCAGTTCGGGGACCAATTCCATAGGGAGTTGATGGGGCAATGCAGTGAACACCAGATCCGTGCGTTCGGCCAGGACGTCGGCATCGTAGGCTTCCAAAACCCCATCCACAATCCCGGCCATGGACGGGTAGACATCGCTAAACTGTTCGCCGGCATACTTCCGCGAGGTCAACACCGCGATTTGTACATTTGGGTGACCGGACAGGAGTCGGACCAGCTCTGCTCCCGCATAGCCTGTGGCTCCGACTACGCCTACGTTGATCATTGAACCTCCCAGCACGACGCCCCTGATAAGCGGGTGAAACACCCGTCGGAAAGGCGTGGTGTGTTGAACTTGTGGAAAGGGGGGAACGATCCTGCTTACGGACCAAGGCGGCACCTTAGCAAACAAATTCACCGGTTTCAAGATGCGAAAACAATCAATGGATTTTCAGAACGAGAATACAGGAAAAGGATCCAAGGATCCAAGGGCCAAGGGATCAAGGGTTGGTTTCTGCTGATATTGCTGGTGCCATGATTTCGGTGTCATTTTAGTATTTTATGGGAATTCTGCAGCGTTTCGACATGGGTCTGAACAAAGATGATATTAATTTTTTTGAACCCTCGACTGTTTATAGTTGTTGGATTTGCACTCGAATCCTCGAGTCCTCGACCCCTTGGACCCTATTTATCGCGCTCATCGGGGGCGAGAATCCAAGGGGCTTTAATCTACTATTGTAAAACACTATGCAGATGGTATTTGGTGGCCGGAACGGCCATTTTTTGGAAATACCGTGCAATTTTAGTCTTGGACGGTCTTGCTGATATCTGGAATGGTCTCAGGCTTGCCCTTTTCCATGTAACGGCTGTCACCATCCCGGCGGGTTACATTTTCATATACACCATCATCGCGGCGGACCAGCTTGGTGAACCCCATATCCCGTAGTTCTGAATTGGTTTTAGGGGTGCTGATATTGACACGGGAGATAATCCGGTGGATTTCCCCCTGGCACTCCGGGCACCGGGTCAGCTCTTTTTCCTTGATTGATTGTTCTACCTCGAAAATGGCTCCGAGCCCGCAGGGGTCTGAAATGTGTTCGTATTCGTACACCGGCATATAGACTGCCTCTCCTAAGCAACATACTAATTTGATCGATACTATACCATGGGAAGAAGCAGGGGTTCAATGTTATCGGTATTCGGTATTGGGTATTCGATTTCTACGGGGCTTTCAGCTCGCTGATAAAAATACAAGCAGCCGAGTACCAAATACCCAATACCAAGTACCTGAGTCCACGGCCAAGCTGCTAACCCTTCGACAGGCTCAGGACACGCGGGCCCTGGATCTTTGAGATTTGTAATTTGTGATTTGGAATTTGGAAGGCGTCAGCCGCCGAGATAGGCTTTCTTGACTTCCGGGTCGTTCAGGAGGTCGTCGGATCGGCCTTCCAGGACCAACTCCCCGTTTTCCAGGACATACCCCCGCTGGGCAAATTGCAATGCCATGCGGGCGTTCTGTTCCACGAGCAGGATCGTCGTCCCCTCGTCATTGAGCTCCTTCATGGCCCGAAACACATCCATCATCAGAAGCGGCGCCAGGCCCATGGAAGGTTCATCCAGAAGCATGATTCGACGACCGCTCATGAACGCCCTGCCGATGGCCAGCATCTGCTGCTCTCCGCCACTGAGGGTGCCAGATTTCTGGGTTTGCCGCTCATCGAGCCTGGGGAAAATAGTCAACACCCGATCGATGTCCTTGGGGATCTGGTCCTTGTCTTTCCGCGCAAAGGTGGCCAGGGTCAGATTTTCCATGACCGTCAGATTCCCGAACAGGCGCCGGCCTTCCGGAACATGGGATATGCCCAGCTGACTCACCACCTTGTCCGGGGCATAATCCAGGAGATCATTGCCGTCGAAGGTCATCTTGGTTCCGGATTCCACAGGTACCAGCCGGGATATGGCCCACAGTGTCGTGCTTTTACCGGCACCATTGGCTCCGATGATACAGACGATTTCCCCCTCCTCGATGTTAAAATCGATCCCGTGAAGGGCCCGGATCTTGCCGTAGGAGACGCGAAGGTTCTCAACTGAGAGCAACATTATTCCACCAGCTCACTTCCAAGATAGGCCTCGATGACCTTTGGGTTGTTTTGAATCTCGTCCGGGTTGCCCTCTGCAATCACTTCCCCAAACACCAGAGTTTGTATTTCCTGGCACAATTCCATAACAAACCGCATCCGGTGCTCGATCAAAAAGATGCCGACGCCGAATTTCTTGTGGGCTCGGCGAATGATTTCCATCATCTGGATCAGTTCCTCAGGATTCATCCCGGCGGTCGGCTCATCGAGAAACAGGATCTTTGGCTCCATGGCAAGCGCCCGCGCCATTTCGACACGTCGCTGGGCACCATAGGGGAGATTCAGCACAATCTGGTTCGCAAACCGGTCCACTCCGAAGAGTTCCATCAATGCATACGCTTTTTCGCGGCTTTCGGCCTCCTCCCGTTTGCGTTTCGGAGTCCCGAAAAATGCGCCCACGAGTCCATACGTCAGTTTGGAGTAACGTGCCATCATGACGTGTTCCAAAACCGTCATATGCCGCCATAGCTGGAGATTCTGGAAGGTGCGTCCCAGTCCGCGCGCTGCGATCTGATAAGGCTGAAGCCCGACAATCGATTCATTGTCAAGACGGATGTCCCCTTCGGTAGGGCGATAGATTCCGGTAATCAGATTAAAAATCGTTGTTTTTCCGGCTCCGTTTGGCCCAATGAGGCCGTGGATCTCACCGGGGTTGATATTCAGGCTGTAATTGCTCACGGCGCGCAGGCCACCGAAATAGTGGGTCATGCTATTTACTTCAAGCAACGCCATGGCTATACCTCGGATTCTGGTTTGAGCTTCGGTTTGAGAACGGCCCGGACATCGAATTCGCGGAAGGCGATCAATCCGGTGGGCCGGTAAATCATCACCAGGATCAGCAACAGCGGAATGAGCACCCACTTAAACAATTCGAAGGGTCTCAAAGCCTCGCTAAGCAGGCTGATGCTGACTGCGCCGACGATGGATCCATACACAGAGTTCAACCCACCAAAATAGACCATGGCCAAAATTTCCGCCAATTTCTGAAGCCCGAAGGTTGCCGGATTTACATACCGCAGGACGTGTGCAAACAACCCACCGGCCACTCCGGCCCAGAAGGCACCGAACAGGAAGGCCGTCATCTTCGTGCGACGGGTATTGACCGTCATGGCATTGGCGGCGACTTCATCATCTCTCACCGCGTTGAGCGCTTTTCCCAGGGTCGAGCGTACGAAATTGTTGATCGTCCAGATGCATAGGACTGCCCAGAGAAACACCACCGGAAGACTGGCAAGATCGGGTTGACCTTTGAGACCCCGCGGGCCGCCGACCATCTCCAGATTCTCGATGAGGCTCTTGACAATAAACAGAAACGCCAGAGAAATAATGGCCAAATAATCGCCCCGTGTGCGAAATGACGGGATGGCAATCAACAATGCCCCGAAGGCGGCCACCGTACCACCGACCACAAGAGCCAAGGGAAAAAATGCGGGGGCCAGAGCTTTGGGCAACAGCGCGGCCCCAAAAAGTTTGTCGTTGGCAAATAGAACCACCGTAACTACCGAAGCCCCATACGCACCCAGGGCCATAAAGCCAGGATGGGAACAGGAAAACTCACCCATATATCCATTGATCACATTGACACTTAGCGTCAACATCACGGCAATCAGTGTAAAGCGCAGAGTCATCCCCCGATACGCACTGATATCGGCCCAGATGTGCATGACCAGATAGAGTAGGATCAGATAACCGGTCACATAGACCACGGTAGGCAGTTTCGACAGCTGATCCGCAAGCCAGTTGGCGGGGCGGACCGTGAAGTAGCAGAATAACGTAATGGGAAAGAAATAAATAAGGAAGATATACAGCAGAACGCGCGGCGTCTGAATCGGGTCCGGCAATTCGATCACAAGACTGAACTCTCCGCCGGCGAACATTTTTCCAATGACCACCAGTTGATCCCAACCCTGCCACAGAAAATACTTGATTTCCTTGGCGATGGCCAGGATCCCAAAGAGACTTGGGATTTTGTCCATATAAAGGGCATCGACCAGATAATCTCCGGCAAGCTGTTCCAGAACGACCGCCAGCAAAACGGCCAGCAGCCATCCCAGAATCGGGACCATCGACAGGTGATGCTGAACCTTATGGCGCAGCTGCAAATAGTGCTTTTCTGAAGTGGGGTTATCGGGATTCATATTGAAAAAATTTCATGCAATATCAGTTACAGTCTAAGCTTCGCACTGTATGGTTCACCAAAGAAACCATGAGGCCTGTAGACGAGTATGAGCAGAATGATCGAGTAGGCAATGAGATCGCGAAGCGTCGACGGGAACACCAGAGGTACAAATATTTCGATAAACCCGATCAGAAAGCCGGCAAAGCAGGCCCCCATAATAGATCCCCTGCCCCCAAGAATCGCCGCGACAAAAGCCTTCCATCCGTAAACAATGCCCATGGTGGGCTCCAGTACCGGGTAGGCCATGCCGAAAAATATACCGGCCACCGCCGCCAAGGCAGAACCGATGGCAAAGGTCATCCGGGCGATGGCGTTTATGGAGACGCCCAATAACGGTACCACCAGATAGTCAAACGCCATGGCACGCATGGCCATTCCCCATTTATTCTTCTTAATAAACAGGTGCAGGCCGAACATGAACGCCAGGGAGACCCCCACGATCATGATCTTGATATTGGTGATGTCCACCCCGCCGATACTAAACGTCTGACTTTCGATGAGTCCCGGGAAACTACGGCGTTTGGCACATAACAGGATAAGGTTGCTCTGCTCCAGGATGATGCCGATCATCAAACCGGTGATTGACGCCGATGCACGCGGTGCATCGCGTAAGGGTCTGTAGCCGATCCGTTCCACGGTCATGCCCACTATCGATGTGGGGCACATGGCACCAATAAGCGTTAGAATGAGAATGACCCAACCCGGCAACGCCAAGGTACCGGCGACGGTTAAGCCGACCAGAAAGGAGGCAATTCCAAATCCGATGTAGGCACCAACCATAAAGATGTCGCCATGGGCAAAGTTGAACAGCATCAGGATACTGTAGACCATGGAATACCCCAGGGCGATCAACGCATAGAAGCTTCCCCATTGGAGCGCATCGATGACATTCTGAAAATCGAAGATATTCTGCAGATTAATGGTCATAGGATGAGTATCCGGTGACTTTAAAAGGGCGGGCCCAGGGTTACCCCTGGCCCGCCCTTCTTATTTCATCCCAATGGAATCCACCCTTGCCGTTCGATATACGAACAGGTCCCTATAACGAGCTGTTTTGAAATTTTCGGTTCAGCCGCATTCACTAACATCACCGTGTGATGTTAGGGGCAGACCGATTTAAAGAACTCGTACTCGCCCTTTTCGCTGATCCGGACAACGACGGCACACTTAATGGGGTCGCCTTCTTCGGTGAAGGTCATATTGCCGGTAATGCCGTCAAATTGCTTGATTTTGGCCAGTGCGTCACGGACGCATCGGCGGTCTTTCTCAATACGGCCGGTCAGTTTCCCGCAGGACTGGATCGCACGCTGCACCAGGCGGAGGGCATCCCAGGTCAGCGCCCCGACATCATCCGGGATGTAGCCGTATTTTTTGTTATAGCGATCGATAAAGGCTTTGGTTGCGCCTTTGGCGCCGGCCGCTGCGTAATGGGTGCTGAAAAACAGACCATAACAGTCTTTTCCGCAAAGCTCCACAGTCTCCGCAGAACCCCAGCTGTCACTTCCGACGATGGGCATGGTGATGCCCTTGGCCTTGGCCTGCTGCACGATCAGGGCCACTTCATTATAGTATTGGGGTGTGAACAGGACCTGTGCTCCGGAATTCTTGATTTTGTTGAGCTGAGAGCTAAAGTCCACGTCTTTGGTGGTAAAACTCTCGAACGCCACGACGGACCCACGACCATGGAGTTTCTCCCAGGCTTCTTTAAAAAACGCTGCAAGCCCTTTGGGGTAGTCGCTGGCCACATCGTAGAGAACGGCCGCTTTCTTAAAGCCAAACTCTTCGGTAATGAAGTTGGCCAGAACCGGTCCCTGGAATGGATCCAGAAAACAACCACGGAACACGAAGGGGCGATCTTTGGTGGTGTCCGGGTTGGTGGACCAGGGGCTGATCATGGGTGTTTTCCAGTTATTGGCGACTTCGCCGGCCGGAACCGCCTGTTTGGATGATTGAGGCCCGACGATGACCAGCACTTCATCATCGGTAATCAGTTTGGTATTTGCCCGAACAGCCGATTCGGCCTTGGATTCGTTATCTTCAATGACGAGTTCAACGCGGTATTTTTTGCCGCCGACCTCGAGGCCTCCAGCAGCATCAATATCCGCCTTCCACATCTCAGCGGCGTATCTCGTTCCTTCTCCGACCTTGGGGATGTCGCCGGTGAGGGGTGCGTTGATTCCAACCTTGATCACTTTGGCGCGACCCCAGGCGCATGGGGAGAGGATGAGACTGAGCACCACACAAGCAAGCACGACGTAAAGGGCTTTCCGCATCACGACCTCCTTTGGCTGTCTTTCCTGTTGATTGTAAAACGGATACAATGATGGCAACTGTAAACCTCGACAATTGTATGAAACGTTATCAGCAATTTTCGAAGGGGCAAGATGCGGTATGATATCACACGGCTTCTAATTTTTCAACTTATAAAATCGTGAAACGACTTTATTAATTGAAAACGAGGCACCGGACTGTCGTGACGAAAGACTGAAAAAACGTTTTGTACTCGAAGAAGGATTCGAATCCCGAACAAGCCTTATGATCAACGTATGACACTGGGAGGGATCCAGATTGGTCGTCAGCGGGAAGCGGCACTTATTGCTTCTGTTTTTTAATATCGGCAACCAATTCCCTTAAAATGGTCATCACATTGCTGCCGCGCTCTTTGGCAATACGGTGAGCATCTTCGACCAATTTGGCCGCCTGTTGCTGCAGATCGGATGGTGCCGGCACAGGAAGGTTCATCCGTTCATAGTGCCAGGCGAGCAGACGAACGGCGAGCTTTTCTTCTTGTTGTTTAAAAAAATCCCAGGGCACCATTTATGAACCTTTTTAGTTTTTCTCCAAATTAGTTGGTGAAGAGGGTTCAAGGATCCAAGGGGTCAAGGATTCAAGAGTTTGTTGTGTAACTAATGGGCACACTATTCATTCTTTCGATCTCTTCTATATATCTTTTTACCGCATCTATGCCCCAGATTAAATGAAGCCTCACTCCCCTGCTTATTATTATATCCGGATTTCAGATTCACGAATGTTGCCGTAAGAAATATATAGCATCATAGCGTAATCAGCGATTGTCCTTCTTCCATAGCCTTATATTTTTGACAGATTTGGAATGAGCGTTGCCGAACATTCAACGCCGTATATTATCTTAGCATTTCACTTGGATCCTTGAACCCTTGAACCCTTGGATCCTTTTTTTTCAATCATAACGTTTTCACCCAAAGCAGATTGGTTGTACCTTGCTCCCACACCGGATGCCCCGCGGTGATCACCACCCTGTCACCAGGGGATAGTAGTCCTGAATCCAGTGCCGCCCGGGCCGCCTCCTCAAACCGCTCATCGGTATCCGTCCGCTCCGGAACAAGGCTTGGATAACACCCCCAGTACATGGACAGCTGCTGCACCGTATCCGGTTCTGGAGACAGAGCGATGATCGACTGTCTGGGCTTAAATCTTGAGATCTGCTTTGCGGTAAATCCGGAGCGGGTCGTAGCTACAATCGCACGCGCATCGATATTTTCTGCCAGGATGCAAGCGGCATAAGCCACTGCCTCCGAAATCTCCTTTTTCGGCATCACCTCAAGATATTTTCTGTGGGGAAAGGTCGCCTCAGCCGCTGTTGCGATTTTTCCCATAAACCGAACGGCTTGTACAGGATACTCACCACTGGCCGTTTCTTCGGAAAGCATGATGGCATCCGTCCCGTCCAACACGGCATTGGCGACGTCCGTTGCCTCTGCCCGTGTGGGTCGCGGCGAGTCGATCATGGAACGCAGCATCTGGGTTGCAATGATGACCGGTTTTCCCACGGCGTTTGCCTGCCGAATCAGCTGTTTCTGAATTCCAGGGACGTTCTGGAGAGGAATTTCAACTCCCAGATCGCCTCGGGCCACCATGATCCCGTCGGCGGCTTCAATGATGGCATCAATATTGTCCAGTGCTTCGTGTTTCTCGATTTTGGCAATGACCGGAGTATCTTTACCCTCGTTCAGAATTAATTCTTTCAGGGCCAGAATATCCCTTTCCCGTTTTACAAAAGACAACGCGACATAGTCGACCCCATTTTCAAGACCGAATGATAGATCTTGCCGATCCTTATCGGTGATCGGATCGGCTTTGATGGTCCCGGTGGGAAGATTGATTCCTTTATGGGAGGTTAATTGCCCGCCGATAATCACCCTGCTGAATATGTCCGTGTCGCTGGTCTTGACCACTTCAAGTTCCATCAATCCGTCTGCCAGCATGAGATGATCGCCGGGTTCCACTTCAGACTGCAATTGCGGATAGGTGATGGACACACAATGACCTGTCTGACAGCCTTCCCGGTTGGTCAGGATAAATTCCTCCCCGGGTTCCAGCCGAATCCCCTCCCCTTGAATTTTGCCCACACGGATTTTAGGCCCTTGTAGATCCTGGAGAATCGCTACGGGATAACCCAATTCCTCCGAGGCCTGGCGGATATGATGTATCAGCTCTTTATGCTGCTCGTGTGTGCCGTGGGAAAAATTAAGCCGCGCGATGTTCATTCCTGAGCTGATGAGCGCCCGGATTACCTCCGGCGATTCACTGGCCGGCCCGATGGTGCATATGATTTTGGTTTTCTGCATGGGATCACCTATAAATAAAAAATCGCATAACGATTTTTTATCAATTCCGCCTGCGGCGGATAAAACGATGTGGTCCAAGTATTGCCACTGTCGAGGGAATTGTGAACGAGCACCTGTCCTTCCGGGCGGGTCTGCCAGAGGCAGATAACATACGGAATACAGACGTTCGTTAGGGGCTATCTCTGAATGCCGGCCTTCTCCGGCATGACGAGAAAAATACCCCCATCCCTCAAATAATTGTTCCAATCACCACGATTCAAAAAGCGGATGCACTGATTCGCTCGTTTTCCATGTACCAACAATTGACACTAAATATTAGGAAGGAATTAATTATTTTCAATCAATCCATTAAAACAACCGCATACAGCATTCAAACCTATCGCTGGGGATCTATTCAACCATACCCGGAACCTGTTTTAGAAATGTGAATCAGGGCTCAGGGCAAGCCCGCCTGAGGCGGACAAAGCCTGGATCAGCGAAACATCGGAGCCCACACGAGAGTACGTGAGCATTATTTGGCAATCCTCAATGCCGCAATGGGGCCTTAGACGCGTTGTTAAGACATGTTCATCGAGTGAGTTGCATGATTAATCTCTCCAACACCCTCTCCGGTTGATGTTTGCCGGATTTGATGGCCACATCTGCCTCGAGGATCTCGGTATACCCGTCAAGCAGCTCTTGCCTGGAAAATTTCTCGGCCTTTTTCATCATCAGGTATACTGGATAGGCGTTCTTCGGATTGGGTGCGAGAAGCAGATCCGTTTTTACAGCCGCTTTTCTCCGTTTGCGTTTTTTTGGCTCCTGTTTCGCCTTCTTATCTTGATCGGCTGGCGTCAGTGCGTTTGCCCATTCTCCCAGCATATCTTTCAGGGAGGTATCGCGTTCCTGGATGATCGGCATCACCTCCTGTCGAAAGCGCTGAAACGGCAGACCCACATCCCACACGTTCCCATTGGGACCATCCATAAACTCCCTGATCAGAATCAGCTTGCGCACTTGGTTGGTTACTGCGGCAAGCAGCTGTAACGGGTGTGAGAGTTCACCACTGTCCAGCAGCGAGTGCATGAAAAACAGCGCGCTTTCCATATCGCGGCTGGTCACGGCATTGGTAAACTCGTAAATGGGATCCTTTTTAGTACGGGTCAGTACCGATTCCACATCCTCCGTGGAAATGGTGGGCCGATCTCCGGTGAAGTCGATCAGTTTTTCGATGTTGGCGGTAAGCGTTCGAAGATCGAATCCGCTCTTTTCATAGAGCGCTTCAAACACCCCCGGTGACAAGCGTTTACCCTGATTCTGCACAGCATCCTCAAGACGCTGTCGAAGTACCGCCCCCTGGACTTGTCGGTCGGCCCTCCTGTCGCCTTTCGGGACACTGCAGTCCACGACGATGCCGGCCGCCTCAATCACTGCGTAGAGTTTTTTGCGTTTGTCGACCCGTTCTGTAGTGATGATCAGGTGATTTCCGCTGGGGAATCCCCTTCCGATGGCATTTTCAAGGAGTCCGGCCTGGCCGCGAGGTTCGGGAAGTGGGAGGTCGTGTTCCCGACAAAACGCGAGTATCCCATCGAGCCATTCCCCGTAGTCGACCCCTGCCGAATCCATTTTTAAAAGCTCTTGTCGCACTCCCGGCTTGAGATCCTCAGGAACTAATCCCTGTAGCGACAGGACGGATAGGAGGTAACGAGCCGCTTTTCGGTTGTCGTTTGCGTCGGCCGCCTGCTTGGCTTGAGTCAAAAGCCTGGACTGGTCTTTTGAGGATTCGAACAATTGGGTGGCCAGTAGCGCGACTACTTTAGGTCCGCCCAGCAGAGAGAAGGTGTTTAGCCCCTCAAGAAGTTTCGACATATCTGCATCTATTCCATCGAATACCTCGACGCTGAGGCTGGTGGACGCTTCCGGGATCAGGGCATCCCGGATGGATGTATAGGTCTCCGTGACCAGTAGCTCGTCCCCATAAATCAAATAGATCGGCGCATATCCAGAGGCCGAAGCTTCTGTAATATGGGTGCCTATTTTTTTGTAGCTGATTGTTATCATGGATTTAGTAAGGTTTACCCGTCTGCCCGTCTGCCTGTTAGCCGGTTTGGCCGGTTCTGGTGGTGTTAAACCGGTATTTTGGATTTCGGATTTCGGATTTAGGATTGGTGGAATCGCTTCGCTCTGTCAATCCTTTAGCCTTCAGCTTTCGACTTTCAGCTTTCAACTGAAGATGCTTTTAATTTCGAACTTTCTTTCCTTTCAGCTTTCAGCATTTAGCTTCGGGCTGCCCGCAGGGCATATAGACTCAATCCCTCTGTGCCCTCTGTGAGCTCTGTGAGATCCGTCATTTCGGCATCTTATTGAGCACCAGATGATAAATAAAAATTCCGATACCGATGGTGACGGCGCTATCGGCGATGTTGAAGGCCGGCCAGTGTACATTGCCGATGTAAAAGTCCAGAAAATCGACAACCTTCCCAAGCCGTATCCGATCGATCATGTTGCCGATGGCCCCGCCGAAAATTAGTGCAAAACCAAAGGACAGGAAGCGATGGGTGCCCGGGGTGGTCAGATAAAGGTATAAGATGACGCCTGCTGCCAGGGCCGAAGCAAATAGAAATACGACCGTTTGAACCGTTGAACTTTGACCGGAAAGAAATCCGAACGCACCACCGGGATTGTGAATGTGTGTCAGACTGAATAAGCCTGGAACGACCGATTTGGAACTATACAAAGGGAGGTAACGAAGCACCAGCAGCTTGGTCAGCTGGTCCAGGAGAGCGATGGTTCCGGCAATGATCAGGAGTCGGATGGCCTTGGATGCCTTGGAGTCGGCTCCTAAAGAATCAGCCTCGGGGGGTTCGGAGCTTGTGGTGTCGTTAGAGGTTGGCATGAATCTAAGATAAGGATAATAGTCGTTTTTAATGGCCGGGCTTTTATGTTTGTTTCTGCGCAATCCAAAAGGATTCAGGGGGCCAAGGGGTCGAAGATTCGAGCGAAGGACAAAAGGAATACAAGGTTTTGATGTAACTTATTATCTCCAAATTGCGTAAGGAGGCGTTCATATTTCTTTTCGAGCTACAATTTTGCATCCGCTAGAATCATAGTTGGATTCCTAAAGAAGGCGCCCGAGTCTATATATGCTGGGATATTTTAATCCCTATTTTTTTTGTTCACTTGAACCCTTGAATCCTTGTACCCTTGGATCCTTGAATCCTTAACCTCCCATCTGTCTCTTAACCGACGAAACCACTGTGTATTGGACAGTTAGCTTATAATGGATTCAAGTGCGTTTCGACACCGATGACAAATCGTTGGGTGATCGCTATCATCCCCAACTGTTGTCTCGTGTACCCAGCATCGTTCGCATTTTTCCCTGGGCGCAGAGGTCACCTTGATGGCCAGGACCGACACTTCCTCGCTGACGAAAGCGCCCTCCGGCGCAGCGTCTTTTTCAACATTCACGCTGGATACGATCAATATCGACCTAAGGTCTTCAAAGTCCTGAACCAGATCGTAGAGATTCTCCTCACCGGCATATATCGTGATCTCCGCATCCAGTGGGTGACCCACTTGCTTGTTTTCCCGAGCAATTTCGATCGCTTTTGTAACTTCACCCCGCACCGCCAGCAATGTTTCCCATTTTGCCGCCAGGGATTCGTCGAGCCACTCCGGCTTAACCACCGGCAGGGTCGCCATGTGAACACTCTCTTCCCGCTTGGCGCCCACCGGCATGTATTTCCAGATTTCTTCCGCGGTAAATGAAAGGATGGGCGCCATGATTCGGACCATGCCCTCCAGAATAATCGACATAACGGTCTGAGCGCTTCGCCGTGCCTTCGAATCGGCCGGAAACGTGTAGAGCCGATCTTTTAAAATATCCAGATAAAAGGCCGAAAGATCCAGCGTGCAGTAGTTGTACATGGCATGGTAGATCACATGGAATTCGTATTCCTCGTAAGCGGTCTGTGCTTTTTGGATCAGCAACTGCAACTGGTACAGGGCAAATCGGTCGAGGCTTTCCATGTCAGCATATCCCACGGCATCCGCTTCGTGATCGAAATCATTTAGATTGCCGAGCAAGAATCGGCATGTATTTCGGATACGCCGATAGGCATCGCTGAGTTGCTTGAGAAACCGTTCCGAGATGCGGATGTCATCACGATAATCGGATGCCGAGACCCACATCCGGAGAATCTCTGCTCCGTATTGTTTAATGACTTCCCCAGGAGCCACGATGTTTCCCAAGGATTTCGACATCTTTTTTCCGTCGGCGTCTACGACGTATCCATGGGTCAGTACCCCTTTGTATGGCGCCGTGCTCCTCGTGCCCACCGCCGTAAGCAGTGAGCTGTGAAACCATCCCCTGTGCTGGTCACTGCCCTCGAGATACAGGTCGGCCGGCCAGGTGAGATTATCCCGCTGTTCCAGAACAGCCGCATGGCTGACCCCAGAGTCGAACCAGACATCCAGGATGTCGGTTTCACGATCGATATCCTGACTACCACATTCAGGGCAGGCAGCACCGGCGGGCAGCAGGTCCTTGGCTTCCTTTTCGAACCAGATATCAGCCCCATGGTTCTCGAACAACCCGCACACGTGGTCTATGATGTCCTGAGTTAAAAACGGGGTGTCGCAGGAATTGCATGAAAACATGATGATGGGAACGCCCCAGGCCCGCTGTCTGGACACACACCAGTCCGGCCGATTCTCGATCATTCCATAGATCCGGTCTCTGCCCCACTGGGGTATCCACTCTACCCGGTCAATGGCTTCCAGGGAGTTTTGTCTGAGGTCTGTTTTATCCATGGAGATAAACCATTGGGGAGTGGCACGGAAAATCACCGGCTCTTTGCATCGCCAGCAATGGGGATAGGAATGGACGATTTCCTCCTCCGCCAGAAGAGAGCCCATTTCCTTTAGCTTGGCGTTGATGTTCGAATTCGCGTCGAACACAAACTGTCCGTTGAAAAACTCCACCTCATCGGTAAATACGCCCTTCTCATTCACCGTGCTGTAAACATCCAGACCATACTCCAAACCGACCTCGTGGTCTTCCCGACCGTGTCCGGGAGCGGTATGCACACAGCCCGTGCCGGCTTCGAGGGTGACATGATCGGCCAGTATCAGCAGAGAGTCACGGCCATAGAGAGGATGCTTGGCTTTTTTACCCTCCAAATCTTTGGCGTTGATTTCCGAGATGACCTGATAATCGGTAATCCCAAAACTCTGCATGTTGAATTCCATCAGGTCGCGGGCCAGAATCAGCACCTCATTTCCACCCACATCGACGGCAACATAGTCGAAATCCGGATGGAGTGCGATGGCCAGGTTGGCCGGAATGGTCCAAGGGGTGGTGGTCCAGATCACCACATACACATCCTTGCCCGCAAGGGCCGGATATAAATCGACAATGTCATCCTGGAGCGGAAACTTAATGAATATGGACGGGGAGGCCTCATCAAAAGATTCGATCTCGGCTTCTGCCAGAGCTGTCTGACAGCTGTTGCACCAATAAATCGGTTTCTTACTTAAGAACAGGCTGCCATCCAGGGCAAACTTGCCGCATTCCCGCGCGATGGTGGCCTCATAGCTGTAGGCCATGGTTAAATAAGGATCGGCCCATTCACCCAGCACTCCGAGACGTTTAAATTCATCACGCTGAATGTCCAGATATTTCTCCGCATAACTTCGACAGCGCTTTCGGATTTCCGCCTGGGTCATGTCCTTAATCTTAGAGCCCAGTTCCTTTTCCACATTATGTTCGATCGGCAATCCATGGCAGTCCCATCCGGGAACGTAGACCGCATCGAACCCCATCATTTGGCGGGATTTGACGATGATGTCCTTGAGGATTTTGTTCAGGGCCGTCCCCATATGGATGTGGCCGTTGGCATATGGAGGGCCGTCATGAAGGATAAATCGCTGGTGGCCGTCAGCCATCTCACGAAGTTTTCCGTAAAGGTTCATCTCCTCCCATTCCCGCAGCCGCTCCGGTTCCTTTTGAACAAGACTGGCTTTCATGGGGAATTTGGTTTTTGGAAGGTTCAGCGTTTTCTTATAATCCATTCCGTCCTCCATCTAGCCCGAACGTTTCCTGAATTCTTTCCAGCGGATTGCTGAAAAGAAACATTATCAAGGTGTTATCTGTCCTGCCGGGCTATTCTGGCCACAAACCATGGGTAACCCTCGAAAATGGTTTAAGGAACTGAAAAAAAATCACCCTCGGTGCTTCGCTCATCGAGCTTAGGGCTTCGCCTGAAGGCTTCGACCCTACAGGTCGACCCCACAGGTCGGGCCAAACGAAGCGGCCCATGGTCTGTGTTACCAAGCGTCGCCGTTTTGAGTGATTAATGAGAACGGCTCGATATGTCAAGGAAATACGGTTAAAGGACGGGTCTGATCCGTTCCGTCGCCGTGGGTGTTGGACCGGAAGCAACGTCTGCGGAGTTCCATACGAAAGGGTTGGAAGTGGAGGGTGTGTCTATCTGGATTCTGCTTCCCCAATCAGGAGGCATTCACGGCGCCGGCACGTTTCCATATCGGGTATTCTCCGGCGATCAAACGAAACTGCGGCTGTCATTATCATCCGGGCGCACGTCGATATATCGAATACGCTTGCATCGATCCTTTCCTGAGCGTCTCTCTACCCCACTCCGTCTTTCGGGAATGTGCACGGAATAGTTGTACTGTCTGCGATCATGTCCGGATCGCCGCCCACCGTTATCCTTTGCTGGCACCTTTATTTTCTCCATTGGCAGACCGATGTGGCATTCAGGGTTGTCATTTTCGCGCCGATCACATCCGCTTGATCAGATGACTGTCATACGCAAATTGTGTGCCTAACATCTCATCCCGCTGTCCGAATCGGATCATATAATTATTGTCGTGGTGTCGGGCGGTTATAAACGGTTCAATTCAGCCGCGCCTCGGCATTCGGACATCGTGCAATACGAATGGGAGGTTCGCGTAATATTTTTCATAATTTATTTCACAATCCGCTATCACCTGTTTTTCATCCCATGACGGTTTTTGCGGGATGACGGCACGAATCCCATAACGTATCCAAACGCCTCCAAATAAGGACACGCCGGAGACATCATGGGGAGCCTTACCACTTCTGGATGAACTCCATCTGTATTTAATTTTTAGGATCTTCTGGATTAGAAGGGCGAATGTTCAAGTCATTGATTTTATAAAGAAGGGTTTTGTAGCTGATTTTCAATATCTTTGTGGCTTTGCTGCGGTTCCAGCGGGTGTGGGAGAGGACTCGGGAAATGACATCCCGCTCGACCTGGCCTACCGCCTGTTTCCTCAGTTTCTTCAGAGAGAAATCCTATAGGTTTTCAAAATCGATCGGCAGGTGGGTCGGCATGTCCGCCCGGGTGCCGGTTTGAAGGGAAGTCGACGGCCTTTGGGACACGGAATTTCCGTTACGGCAACCGGTATCGTATAACTCCGGGAGCACCTCATCCCATCCACCCAGTACGATTGCTTTTTTCATGACATTTTGAAGTTCTCTGACATTTCCCGGCCATCCGTATGATTTCAGTAGGTTGAGGACCTCGTTGGAGGGATAGGAATTTTTTTTTTTTTTTGAGGGTATCCGAGTATTTTTCATAATAATAGTCGATGAGATCGGGGATGTCCTCGGGTCGATCTCGCAGCGGGCTGATGTGGATTTTTATGATGTTCAAACGGTAGTAGAGATCTTCCCGGAAACTCATGGTCTCGAGGTCGCGTTTCAAGTCATGATTGGTGGCGGCAATGATCCAGGTGTCCGTCCGGACCATTTTTTCCGAACCCAGGGGGATAAATTCACCGCTTTGAAGGACGTGAAGGAGTTTTGATTGAAGGGGAAGCGACATGTCCCCGATTTCATCGAGAAATAAAACGCCGTTATGGGCAATTCCAAATTTTCCACGGGTTTTGCGCTCTGCTCCTGTAAACGCGCCCCTTTCAAATCCAAATAGTTCGCTTTCCAGCAGACCATTTGGAAGAGCCGCACAGTTCACCTTGACAAAGGGTTTTCCTTTCCGCGGTGATCGGTAATACAGTGCTTGGGCGATGAGTTCCTTGCCGACACCGGATTCTCCTGCCACAACGGTATTCATGCCGGTATCTGCCACATGGTCGATCAGCTCTCGGACCTTTTTAAGGTTCGGACTGTTTCCAATGATTTCAGGTTCCATGGATCTGTATCCACTCCTGGTTCATCACTGTGATTCGGGCATTGCATGATGCAATGGTTCGCATCAAACTTGGGACGATCTAAGTGTTATATTCAACATCGGTGTCTCATATGGGATCATTGTTTCTTCGGGAGACCGGTCCTCCCGTAATCATCATTTCTTGTCTGCCTTTGACACCAGGACGATCACTGATTCTTCGAGCTTAGACAACTCCATGGGCTTTTTAATGACCAGATCCGCCTTGGCTACCCCGGCCAAGGCTTCAGGGTGCTGGCCGTATCCTGTCATAGCAATGACGGGTATTCGCGGATATCTATTCTTGAGGACGGATATAAGGGCAACCCCGGTAATGCTGGGCATCACGATGTCGGTGCTGAGGATATCGAATTGCCCATCGGAACGCTCAATGATTTTCAGTGCATCAAGGCCGTTGGATGCAATAACGATATCATAGCCCTTCTTGGTAAAATAGCTCTCTAGGGCTGTCAGTGTGTCCTCGTCATCATCCACAATCAGTAATCTGAAATTCGAGGTCATGGATCGCGGGTTCTCCGACTATACGTTTCGTAAAGAGACGACACCTGTCCGCGTGCTCGAAAACGTATCCCATTGGGATAGACTTCATTCAAAAGGTATTGTCTTTCCCAATGGGCTGTTTTCTAATCGATCATCATATTCGTTATCTTGGGAAAAATCAAGATAACTCTTGGATTCTAATAGGTTAGACGCGCGTTGGCAGCGATTCGAACAGATGAGCGCGCCGGGTCGGATGAAGCTTAGGGTGTCAAGCCGGAGGTTCTCCGCCCGGCAGGGATTGTTCAGTTACATCTTTGGGTGAACCATCCCGCTCCTGTGACAAGAGTGGGTTGCCGACCGGAATTCGGCCAATGGCGATATGGATGGCAGGATGAGTCCAACGAATCCATCAACGATTTGGAGACTATTTTGAGAGGCGGGAAATCCATCGGTCAACGGGGGCATTACGGCGCATTTCAATCGGCGTCCCCATAAGACCCGCTGTCATCACCGCGGGGGTATTTCTGGCAATCCAGCACTTCGCGTGTCTTAAAAAAAAGCTCACGTATATCGTGGGGTTTTTTATAAATCCATCACACTTGCTGAGTTTGATCTCCTCCGGCAGACCGTCCATGCTGTAACCGCTGGAGATCAACACCCGGGCTTCCGGATTCATTTGTTTTATGTTTCGATACACTTCATCCCCGGGCATGTTCGGCATGATTAGATCCAGAACGACCAGAGCGATATCATCCATTCGCTCCTCATACATCTGAAGCGCCCGTTTTCCGCTTCTGGCCGTGATAACCTTATATCCAAGTATTCGCAGCATTTTGGCTCCCGCCTCGATGATGATGTCTTCGTCATCTACGAGTAGAACCTGTTCTTGAGAACCTGCTTCCTGGTAGTATTCATCCTCTTCTTTATCAATCGCCTGATCCGATGCTGGAATATAAATGAAAAAAGAGGACCCCTTCCCCTTTTTGGATTCCACCTCAATATATCCATTGTGGCTTTTTATAATTCCATAGGAAGAGGCCAAACCCAGGCCGGAACCCCGTCCGATTTCCTTGGTGGTAAAAAAAGGATCGAAGATGTTTTTCAGGATATGTGTTTCAATGCCGATGCCGGTGTCTTTGATGCAAATCATGACGTAATCCCCGGGATTCGGCTTGTATAATTTTCCTTTGATCCGCTTGTGCGTCACATTTCGTGTTTCAATACTGAGCGTCCCGCCATCGGACATCGCCTGCTAGGCATTAATGTAGAGATTGAGAAGCACCTGCTCCAATCGATGCCGGTCTGCTTCGACGGGAGCCAGATCCGCGGCCAGATTCCGATGAATGGTTATTTCTTTTTTGGTCCGGCTGAAAATCTCGGAAGTCTCCGTGACCAGCCGATTTACATCAACCGGCGTTACTTCAAACTCAACCTTGCGAGCATATCCCAGCAATTGCTCAGTCAATTTCGCGCCGCTTTTAACGATTTTGCCGATTCTCTGGAGATACTCGTAATGGGGGTGAGACATGTTGACGTCAAGAAGCAGTACCGAAATGTTTCCCTGAATACCCATCAACAAATTATTAAAATCGTGCGCAATGCCACCGGCCAGGGTCCGATCGCCTCCATCTTCATCGCGTGCTGCAGCTGCGCTTCGATCTGCCGTTTTTCCGTGACATCCTTTAAAATGGCGACAATGGTATTTCCATACTCGCCTTCCACATGAAGCAGGTTCAGGAGTATGTAATGATCATTCAACTGAACCGATGCTTCGGTGAGCGTCCGTGGTTTCTTGACGGATTGAAGGTGCAAGTATTCCTGGACAATCTCCCTATCCCCGGGAGAAAAAAATTCCGTAATGTTTCTTCCCAGTAAATCCTCTTCTGGTCTGGCGATTAACGTAACGGCCATGGGATTGGCATATATGATGACCCCTGTCAGGGAAAGTTCCAGAATGCCTTCGGACATATTGTTCAGAATAATGTTGAGATGCCGATTCCATTGGATCAGTTCCTTGGTGATGGTCCGCTGGCTGACATGGTCGATGCCTATGATGCCTTCATCCTTATCATCCGCATCGGGTCTATCAAGGTGGCCTTGGATCGTTTCAAGAATGTAGATTTCCAATTTGTCGAGAGGGCCTTTGGCGATGCATGCATTGGCACCGAAATCCTTATAGTCGAAACCCTCCTCGACCGCTACGGCCGATAGGACAATGATATAAACATCCTTCAACGCTGGGTTGTTTCGGATAATCCGACAAATCCGTTTCCCATCAATATTAGGCATGACCAGATCCAGAAGCACCACATACGGAATATAATGCTTTAGAACTTCCAGGGCGGACAGCCCGTCTTCGGCAGTCACCAGCTCATGGTGATGCTTTTTCATCATGTGTTCGTAAAACTTGAGCATGACGGGTTGATTATCGACGACAAGGATTTTCATGACGGGAAGCTCCTCATGCATCGGTGATCGAGAGGGGCATCGAGTGGCCGTCGCACCGCGGCTTCGGGAAACGACCACTGGGCCTGATTCTAATTAACTTATGAAAATTTTTAATAAATTTCAAGACGAAGCCGGTGGTGTGGAAGAGGTGGCCGTCCGGCCGGAGAACTTTTCCCCAATCATCGGGAGGCACGACATTGGGATGGGGCTTTCATGCGCACAGCAACCGGATCAGCGTTATCTCGCTATTGGTGTGGAATCTAAGAGGAATCCCGACAGTGCCGGAGCCCTGCCCGGTATAACCCGTCATGCCGTTGAAATGCCATAATCCGCGATAATACTTTCTTCCATATCGGAGATGGAGAATGATGGGAATCCCTCCCGGCAGACAGATCTGTCCGCCATGGGTATGGCCGCAGAGATACAACCGATATCCGTTGTCCGCGGCTGCATCGAACATGGCCGGTGTGTGAACCAAGGCGATTTTAAAACCGTCGGAAGTCTCCTCCAGGGCCCGGATAGCCTGATCTGTGTAGTAGTAATAGGGGTCATCCAGTCCGGTTATCCGAATTCGATCGCCCCCCCTGATGAGGTCCACGGTTTCATTAGTCAGAACGCGGATGCCCATTTCTTCAAATGGGTCCACCATCTGGTAAGAGTCGTGATTTCCAAGAACCGCGACAATACCATCCGCAGTTGTTGTGCTTCCCACGACCTTCCTCATGGGATCGAGAATGGATTTGAATCCGCCGCTGATTTTCTCTCTGAAATCGCCGGTAATGGCACATAGGTCGGCATCGATGGTGGATATCAGGTCGCATAGCACCTGCTCTGCGCCGGGGATGAAATCAATGTGGAGATCCGTCATATGAAGTAGCCGATACCCATGGAAGGATGCCGGCAAATCGGGAAATGCCAGATTAACACGATTTAAAATAATGTTCGACGCATTTCGATAGCCGACCCGGTAAAGCGGCGTAAATGACAATAAATGCCCGAATGTCTTTATTAGAAACTCGAACAATGACCAATGCCGCTTCCGTTTCTCGCCATATTTGCGATGCTTGAAATTATCGGCTTCCAACTGAGCCCTTACCATCGCCCAAATCAGACGCCGTTGTTGTTGGATGATATTCGATCTCTGATCCATCATATGCTCTATACCGCTTACCCGGAGAGGCTCCCGGACACGACAATCGCATCAACCGGAACTCAATAAAAGCTATTTTTACCAACCTACGTCTAAAAACCATCTGAATTTTCGTTTTCAGGGGGTTAAAAGTGCACAGAAAAATGTGCAACCTGCACATTTTTCTGTGCACTTTACGGCCACCTGTACCATTATCTCTTAGGATTTCAGCAAATTAAATGTTGGCATAAATCTGGCTATCAACTTTGGTAGATTCAGTTGACCGGTTTTTAACAAATGAACACCATTACTCCTGCCATCGGGCGTGACTTCCAGAACCGACACGTTCTCGAGTCTATAGAGATGTAGGAGGTGCCCCATGACCCGTATAGAAAAACAGATTGTCCCATTTAACGGTTGAAAAAGGTGTTGACAAATTAATTCCAAGGCTTATAATGTCCCATATAAAGGTTGATAATATTATAGGAGGACATTATGAACATTGTTTCCATTTATTCAAGGTTTCCCACAAATGAAGATTGCATAGCACATCTTGAAAGAGTTAGATGG